>Ga0316204_10000859_pt1 | contig 96744 bp, 83 predicted proteins | sample 6monrhotite_MG_2_FD_205661 | JGI IMG/M metagenome (GOLD analysis project Ga0316204, IMG submission 205661) | Microbial mat bacterial communities from mineral coupon in-situ incubated in ocean water Damariscotta River, Maine, United States -... | ecosystem: Environmental > Aquatic > Marine >... | reverse complement strand
TCCGCACCTGCCCGAAGCGGCGTGGCGTGCGCCAACGCTCCCGCCGTCGAGCTGGACCGGTCCGGCCGTCGAGCAGGGCCTTGGAGCTGGACCCCTCCGGCCGTCGAGCAGGGCTTGGAGCTGGACCCCTCCGGCCGTCGAGTAGGACCCTGTCGAGTAGGGCCCCGCCGCGCGAAGCGTCGTGGCGGACCTGCCCTATGCGTCTCCTTGGGGACGCGGCTTCCTCGCCACTCCTGCCCCGCCAACCTGCGGCCACCGCCCCCCTCCGTCAAGCAGAAATCCGTGCCGAATGGCAGGCGGGAGCGGGGCGGGCGTGGTCGATCTTTTTGAGCTCGGACCTGGGTGATTTCTGCTGGACTCCGAGGGGCGGTGGCCGCCGGGGGGCGGTGCGAGTGGCGAGGAAGCCGCTCGGTCACCAAGGAGAAGTCCATGCCCGGTCTGTTCGCCCACGAGACGCTCACCGCGTACCGAATGGCCCTGGAGGTCGCCCGCTGGGTCCGAGCCGCTCGTTTCCCTACGGGGGATGCGGATCTCCGAGATCAGGCCCGCAGAGCGGCCGCCTCGATGGTCTTGAACATCGCTGAAGGCGTGTCGAGTGCAAAGGGGAACCGAGGCAAACACCTCGCCACCGCCAAAGGCTCCGCCGCCGAGACGGCAGCTTGCCTGGAGCTGGCCGGCCTGGCCAACCATGAAGCCCAGGTGGCGAAGCTTCGAAGGGTGAAGTCCATGCTGGAGCGGCTGAGGTAGGCCGACCGCGGGGCGGGGGCCGCGTGACCCGCCGTGTCCTCACGCCCCATCCCCCCGTCGAGACAGCGAGAGGGCCGTGCCGGTGAACGCCACCGCCGACACCAGCAGCAGCCCCCCTGCCACCCACGGCGGCACCACCTCAGGCTGCCCGGACGAGAGGACCACGAACGTGGCGTTGTGGGTGATGTGCATCGCCACCGCTGGCCACACCGAGCGGGTGCGAAGGGTCACCCACCCGAACACGACGCCGAGCACGAAGGTGGGGAGCAGCCGGTAGATCGACAGGTGCAGCAGGGCGAAGAGGAAGGCCACGAGGAACACTCTGGGCCACGGCCGTGCGTCCCTCTCCAACATGCCGAGCAGGGAGCTTCGGAAGAGCAGCTCCTCACAGATCCCTGGGAGCACCGCGAAGAGCAGGACCGCCATCCAGAGGGGCCGGTCGGAGTCCAGGAGGGCCGCTCCGAAGCGTTCGGCGAATACCTGGCCCCCGGGCATCACCAGCTCCTGGGCCCACATCACCACGGCGGCGAGTGCGGGCGTGCACAGCCCGAGCAGCACCCCGATCGACAGGTCGCTCACTCGTGGAAGCCCCAACCGGAGTCGGGAGCGGTCCATGCCGAAGAAGGCGGCAGCGCCGAGCCCGACGGCTACGAAGGAGCCCTGGGCCAGGAACAGCCCCATCTCGAGGTGGAGCTGTTGCAGGATGATGCCGACGAACCAGAAGAAGGCCAGGGCGATGGCGTAGGTGGTCAGGGCGTCGGGGCCGAAGCGGCCGATGGCCCGGCGGCCTTCCGCGGTGGCCACCCCGGTGACGATGTCCGGGTCGGACATGCGGCGGGCCGCGAAGCGCCAGGCCAGCCCGACCTGCACGGCGATCGCCAGCGCCACACCCACAGCTCCGGGCACGGTGAGGATGCCGAGCAGCGCGTCCCGGTAGACGAGGAGGACGTTGGTGATCGGCACCCACGCGGACCACAGGTTCAGCGAGGGGCCCGGAAAGGCGGCGACGCTGGCGAGGATGGGCGGTGCGAGGAGCATCGGTCCAGCGACGAGGCCGGCGGCCTTGTGGTCTTCGCAGAAGGTGGCGATGCCCAGGAAGGTCACGGCCAGCTGCACGGAGATCACCGCGGAGGCAGCGGCCGCGCCGAGGGCCAGCCCGATGCCTGGGGTAGGGGCCAGCGTCGGGAAGGCACCGAGGGACGTGGCGATGCCGAGCCCAACGAGCGCCGCGGTCGCGACGAGCAGACCCAAGGCCGACACCACGATCCCCTTGGCCAACACCAGCTCCCGTCGGGTCGCGGCCGACGTCAGCAGGGTCTCAGCGGTGTGGTGCAGGCGCTCCGAGAGCAGCACGTCGAAGGAGCCGTACAAGGTGCCCGTCGTGATGAGCATCGTGAGGAGCCAGGGCAGTCCGTACAGCACCCACGGGGAGACCGCAGTGTTCTCACGTTCGTGGGCCTCGACGACGACGGAGGGCTGCAGGGTGTGCACGTCGACGCCCAGACGTTGGGCTTCCGCTTTGCGCGTCTCGCGGTCGTGGCGGCTGCGGATGCGGCGCACCAGCCGGACCGTGTCGTTGACCTTCGGGGAGGTCGGCCCAGTCTTCACCAGGACTTCGTGGCGCTCGAGGTCCACGGTGACCTCGGCCACCACCTCGTCGCCCGTGAGCTCGCCGTCGTCGTCCAGAGGTCCGGTGGTCAACACCAGCTCGTCCTCGTCTTGGACCCACGACGCGAAGGTGGCATCGGCGTCGATGCGAGGAGGGGTGCGCAGGTCCCCCATCAGGTCGGCCTCGAGATCCATCGTCTCGCTGGTGCGAAGCCCCTGGACCGCCCCGAGAGGGGTGCCGACCAGCCCCACCAACAGCAGCGACACCAGCACGAGGGGCTGACGGCGTTGGCGCAGGAACTCCAAGCGGAGCAGGGCGGGAAGGCGGGGCAACGTCAGCCCTCCGCGCCGCGCACGAGGGAGACGAAGGCGTCCTCGAGGTAGCGGGCGCCGGTTCGCTCCAGCAGCTCGTCGACGGTGCCCGTGGCCACGATGCGCCCTTGGTAGAGGATGGCGACGTGGTCGGCGAGACGCTCGACTTCTCGAAGGATGTGGGTGCTGTAGAGCACCGTCTTGCCCTCGTCCCGCAGCGAGCCGACCAGCTCCAGAAAGCGCTGGGCGACGAGCACGTCGAGACCGGTGGTGGGCTCGTCGAGGATGAGGATCGGTGGGTCGTGGACCAGCGCCCGGGCGATGCTGACCTTCTGCTTGTTCCCGGTCGACAGGCGGCCGCAGCGCACGTCCCGGTAGTCGCCGAGGTCGAGGCGCTCCACCAGGGACTCAGCGCGCGCCCTGGGCTCGGGCACACCCTGGATCTGCGCGAACATCTCGATCATCTCGAAGGCGGTGAGGCGTGGGTAGACACCCGTGGTGGTGCTCACGTAGCCGAGGTTGGCGCGGGCCCCGTCGGGGTCGGCGGCGACGTCGTGACCGGCCACCTTGGCCGTGCCCTGATCGGGCGGAAGCAAGGTCGTGAGCATCCTGAGGGTCGTGGTCTTGCCAGCGCCATTGGGGCCCAACAAGGCGAAGACTTCGCCAGGCTGGACCGCGAACGAGACGTGGTCCACCGCCACGACCGGCTCGGGGCCCGGGAAGGTCTTGCACAGGTCGTGTACCTCGATGCTCACGAGATCTCCGAGGTCGGGGTCATGTATCGGTGCCCAGGAAACGGTCGAACCATGCGGGGCGCCACGCCCCCATCACGAGGCCCTCGGGGCCAGGGAAGCGCCACAGCAGCGCGGCCCACAGGGTTGCTATGAGGAGGTCGACGCCCACGGACTGCACCACCATCATGGCGGTCCACGTGCCGCGCACGGCGGCGTCGATCACCAGGGGGGTGTGCACCACGGGGGCCCACCACATCCAGGGGGCCGGCACGTCCATCATCGACAAGAGGCCCACGAGCAGGGGCACCATCACCGGGAGGGAGGCGGTGGAGCCGAGGTTCTGCCCCTCCTTGTACGTGCGTAGGGGCACCAGCAGGGTGGTCAGCAGCAAGGTGAGCAGGAGGCTGTAGGTCCCCAAGGCGAGGGTGGCGATCGCCAGGCCGGAGGCGGTCGGCCACAAGAAGACGACCTGCTCCGAGAGCACGCTCAGAGCCTGCATGCAGGCCGCCCACAGCAGGACGATGTTGGCCATGGCGGAGAGCATCAACAGCGCGGCCACGGCGCCGATCTTGCCGAAGGCCAGAGCGCTCCGCGGCACCCGAGCCGTGAGCAGGGTCTCGGCGGTGCCTTCCTCCCGGTCCGAGAGGAACACGGCGCAGGCAGGCTGGCTGGCGGTCACCAGCACGGACAGGGGTGTCATCAGGCCCACCAGCAGACCCAGTAGGCGTCGAAGCAAGGCGTCGCTGGCCCCTGCGGGCTGGTCGAGGGTGATGTCATGGCCATCCCAGATGGATTCGGCCCCCCCCGCGTCGAGGAAGGCCTCCCGGGCACGGCGCGTGCCTCCGCGCTTCAGCTCGTCCTTCACGTGGTCCGCGCCGGCGCCGCCCGAGAGGCTCCATGCGGCGTGGTGCACGACCAGGCCTTCGTCGGTCTGGGTGACGTACGCGTCCACGTCGCTGCGGTCGAGGGCGTCCGGGGAGGCCTGGGACGCCGGCACGATGCGGACCCGCTCCGCGTCGTCGAGAAGCCCCTCCAGCTCGGCGTCGGCGACGGCCACCCGGTAGGTCTCCGTGGCTCGCTCGCCCGCCATCAGGGAGAACACCTGCAGCTCGCCCCAGATCAGGGCTGGGTACACCAGCAGGGGCCCCAGGAAGTAGCCCATCACGGTGGGCACCCGGGCGATGCGCCGGAGCTCGAAGCGGAGGAGATGGAGCGTGCTGCGGAGAGGGGCGGGCATCGGTTCTCGGGTGGTGGCGCACCGTACCCTGCTGCAAACGACGCGGGCGTGGGGCTGCGGTCCAGGCTACGTCGACGACATGTCCGACCCAGTGTCCAACGAGGTCCCCGAGGGGGAGCAGGTACCCGAAGCCCCGGCCCGCGACGAGGTCGTGAAGGCCGTCGAGGTGCTCGAGGCGTTGCTGGCTGAGCGAATCCGCGTCTTCGACATCGACGAGCCGCTGCGGAAGCGGCTGATGATGGCCGCGGGTCGACTGGCCGGGCCGAGCCGGGAAGAGCGCAAAGAGGTGGCCAAGGCCCGTCGCAAGCGCAAGCGGGAGAAGCGGGTCGCCGAGGACACGGCGCTGCTGGACCAGACGGCGATCCGCCAGCTTCGGGAGAACCCCATCTTCCTCACCCCCCGGCGGCAGCGGACCGAGGCTGAGGACGCCGAGCCCATCGGCCACCTTCACGAGGCGCGCACCTGCTACACCTGCCAGAAGAAGTTCACCGACGTGCACCCGTTCTACGACCACCTGTGCATGGCCTGCGGCGACCTGAACTTCGCCAAGCGGGATCCGTCGGCGGATCTGACCGGACGCATCGCGCTGGTCACCGGCGCTCGGGTGAAGATCGGCTACCAGGCCGCGATCATGCTGCTGCGCAATGGCTGTCGGGTGGAGGTGGTCACGCGCTTTCCGAGGGATGCCGCCCGGCGCTACGCAGCGGAGGATGACTTCGACGAGTGGGGCGACCGGCTCCGCGTCCACGGGGTCGATCTGCGGCACACCCCCAGCGTCGAGCGCTTCTGCGACCAGCTCGTGGCGGAGCTTCCTCACCTCGACCTCATCATCAACAACGCCTGCCAGACGGTGCGTCGTCCGTCGGGCTTCTACGACCACATGCTGGACCTGGAGCTGGGCGACCCGGATCAACTCAGCGGCGCCGAGTCGAGCGTCGTGGAGGGAGCCTTCGGCACCGGGGTCGCGGGGGACGCGGCGCTGCTCCACGGAGGGGAGGCGCCGGCCTCAGCGGCCCTGTCCCAGGTGGCGCTGTTGCCCGAGGACCAGATGCGGGGGGGCCAGCTCTTCCCGGCGGGCCAGCTCGACGCCGATCTGCAGCAGGTCGACCTGCGTGCCGTGAACAGCTGGCGGCTGAAGATGGCCGAGGTCAGCACGGTGGAGCTGCTCGAGGTGCAGCTGGTCAACGCCGTGGCGCCGTATGTGATCAACGCCCGGCTCAAGCCCCTGATGGCCCGCGTCCCCACCAACGACGCACACATCATCAACGTCTCTGCGATGGAGGGGCAGTTCTACCGGACCTTCAAGTCCGAGAAGCACCCCCACACCAACATGGCGAAGGCCGCCCTCAACATGATGACCCGCACCGCGGCGCTCGACTACATCGACGACGGCATCCACATGAACAGCGTCGACACCGGGTGGGTGACCGACGAGGATCCCGAGGAGCACGCCCAGCGCAAGCGGGAGGAGCACCGGTTCCATCCGCCCCTCGACATCGTGGACGGGGCGGCCCGCATCGTGGACCCGTTCTTCGATGGGTTGGTGACCGGCGAGCACCTCTGGGGCCAGTTCCTCAAGAACTACAAGCCGTGCGATTGGTAGCCCTCCCGTGCCCGTGTCCATGAGGCGCCCGACCGCTCCGACCTCTTGAACGAGCTACCTTCCCGCCATGAACGAAACCGATGCCGCCCCTGACACCGACGCCCCCCCTCCCACCACGATCTGGGTCGACGCCGATGCCGCGCCTCGCGCCATCAAAGAGATCCTGTACAAGGCCGCCATTCGCGTGAAGATGCCGATGGTCCTCGTCGCGAACTCGCCGCTCTACACCCCCAACTCGGTCTGGATCACCACCCGACAGGTGGGCAAGGGCTTCGACATCGCGGACGAGTGGATCGAAGAGCAGGTCCAGGCGGGCGACCTCGTGATCACCCAAGACATCCCGCTGGCCGCAGCGGTGGTGGAGAAGGGTGCCCACGTCATCGACGTGCGCGGCGAGGTCATCGACAAGACCAACGCCAAGGCGCGGCTGGCTGCCCGTGACCGCAACGAGGCGCTCCGCGAGTCCGGCATGCAGACGGGCGGCCCGAAGCCCTTCTCGGACAAGAACAAGCGGCAGTTCGCCGGATCGCTGGACCGGTGGCTGGCCCGGCGATGAATCGCTCGCGGTGGGCTCTCTTGGCGGTGGCCTTGGTCCTCGCGAGCCTGCTGTGTGCTGGATTCTGGGCCTTCTCCCAAGCCCCCGCCCCCGAGGCGGAGGTCGCGCCGGAGCTGAAGCAGGAGGCCGTGCGGGTCGTCGCCCGTGCCCAGCAAGCGCCGCCGACGGTCGCCGACGAGCCTCCAGAGGTGGTGGAGTGCGCGATGTGGCGCACCATCGGCGACACGGAGGAGCTGCAGCTCAATGAGGTGGATCCAGAGACGCTGGAGTCGTTGGGCTGGCTGTTTCCGGTGCGTCTCTCCCAGGCCATGCAGTTCACGCCGAGGCGGTCCGTGGGGCTCGGGTGGCTGCACCTGACGGGTCACGAGCCCGCGGTCGTCAGCTGGGCAGCGGGGTCGTGCCTCGACTTCGTGGAGCTGGAGGAACACGCCAAAGTGACGGTCTCCGGGCGCGTCACAGGGGTGGTCGAGACCGGCGCGGTGTCGGTCGCTGCGCGCTGCGACGGTGCCCTGGCGAGCTTCGGGTCGCCTCAGCCCTCGGATCGCCGCTTCGAGCTCCGCATGCCCGACGACGCAGACGTCTGCTTGGTCATCGTTCGGCGGGTCTTCGGCGGGCGGGACCTGATCGTGGAGTACCCCGTGGCGGTGCGGGACCAGGAAGGCCTGGAGCTCGCCGTGGCCGAGGCGCCGGGGGTGGGGCTCGGCCTGACCGAGGTGGCCGAGGGGCTGCGGGTCTACGGCGTCGAGCGGGGCAGCCCCGCGGCCCGAGCCGGCGTCGAGATGATGGACCTGGTGGTGTCGGTCGACGGAGAGCCCGCCTCGGACTTGGTCGCAGACGAGCTGGTCGAAGAGAGCGGGCCGTTGGTGCTCGAGGTGCTCCGAGGGGAGGAGCGCCTGGAGTTGCGGGTCGAGTAGCTCACCATGCGTCGAGCAAGGCCGCTCGCAGGCCCTGCGCCGCCGGCGACAGACGCTCGACCCCGCCATGGACCAGGTGGACTTGCCTCGGCCTCGGCAGTCCAGGCCACGGGACCTCCACCAGCCGCGACGCGGCGATGTCGTTGGCGACCGACGAGGCGCTGAGCAACGCCAAGCCGATCCCCGCACGGACCAGGCCCTTCACCGCGCCGAAGGAGCGCACCTCCATCACGATGTCGACCTCTGGGGCGTGACGGTCCAGGAGACTCCGCAGCGAGGAGCCAGAGGGAAACGCGACCACGGGGGCGTCGGGCACCAGGCCATCGGGCCACTGGGCGGCGAGCTCCGGGATGGCCACGACGACGAGCGGGTCCTCGAGGAGGGGTTCGCTGGGCAGGTCGTGGCCGGGCTCGCCGATGCCGAGCTCCACCCGCCCCTCGGCCACGGCGCGGGCCACGTGGGTGGTGAACACCTCCTGCAGCCGAACGGTGAGGAAGGGATGGGCTTCGCGGAAGGATGCCAGGACCGGAGGCAGCCAGTAGGTGCACGCGGTGGCGCCGCCCGCGATCCGCACCTCCCCTCGGGCCAACCCCTCCACCTCGGCCACTTCCCGCTGCCCTCGGGCCAGCGCGTGGAGCGCCTGCATCACCCGCGGCTGCAGCGCTCGACCCGCCGCCGTGAGCTCGGCTCCCCGGGGCCGCCGGTCGAAGAGCCGGGCCCCCAGGTGCGACTCCAGCTTCTTGATGCTGGCGGACAGCGCGGGCTGAGAGAGGTGGGCACGACGGGCTGCCGCAGAGAACGAGCCGGTCTCCACCACCCACAGGAAGTGCCGATACGCGTCGAGCATGACATCAGCGTAACCTATGGATGAGTAAGATTCATTCGATACGACGAATGGGTGGCGTCGACCTACAGATCGGGCATGGAGGTCGACATGGTGCTGCTCGCCGTCGTCGCTGGTCTGTTGGCCGGCTTCATCACCAGTGTGGCGGGCATGGGGGGCGGACTCGTCCTGCTCCTGGTGCTCGGGCTCTGGCTAGGGGACCCGCTGCAGGCTTTGGTGCTCACGTCCCCGGCTCTGCTGATCGGAAATCTGCACCGGGCCTGGGCGCTGCGTCGGGAGGCCGTCGCTGCGGTCTTTCTTCCCGTGGCCGCCGCGGCGGTTCCCTCGAGCTACCTCGTGGCGACCTGGGTGAGCGATGCGCCGGTGGAGCTGCTGCGCTGGGCGCTGCTCGGGGTCGCGCTCTTCGCCGGCGTTCGGGGTCTGGGGCTGCTGCGCTGGGAGCCGTCTCGGCGTTGGGCGTTGCCCGTGGGGCTCGCCGCCGGGGCCATCCAGTCCACGGCCGGGGGCTCTGGCGTGGTGCTGGCGCCGTACCTGATGGGGCGAGGGCTGGAGGGCAGCGCGTACGTGGGCACCATGGCCTGTGTCGCGGTCGCTCTGCACCTGTCACGGCTCGCGGCCTTCGGTGCCTCGGGCCTGGTGGACGCCGCGGTCGTCGGGGTGGGCTTGCTCACCGCCGTCGCCATCGTCGGGGGGAACCAGGTGGGGCTTCAGGTGGGGCGGCACCTGACCCCAATGACCCAGCGCCGGGTGCAGGTCGGGGCGCTGCTCGGTGCAGCGGGCTTGGCGGTGGCGGGGGTGTGAGCAGGCCCACGGGTCACCCTGCGGACGCCCAGCCGTCCCGTCCCAGGGCCTTGACCTCGTATAGAGCCTCGTCGGCGCGGTGCACCATGTGCTCCAAGGCCCCGTCGCCCGAGGCGACCCCGACCGACACGGTGACGGGGATGCGCTGGCCTCGGGCCAGGATCGACGTGCGGCGCACGAGCTCCACCACGCGCTCGGCGATGATGCGGCCCGCGTCCGGGTCGGAGGCGAGCACCAACAGCTCGTCGCCCCCCCAGCGTGCGACGACATCGGTGGAGCGGGCGCAGGCGCGCATCGCATCCACGATGGCTTGCAGGACGGCGTCCCCGGCAGCGTGTCCGTAGCGGTCGTTGACGGTCTTGAAGTGGTCGATGTCCAGGACCACGACGCTGCCTCCACCATCGTTCGCGATGCGGCGCCAGGCCTCGTGGGCCGCCCGGCGGTTGTGGGCCCCGGTGAGAGGGTCGCGCTCGGCCAGGATCTTGAGCTCGGCCCGCGCCTGTTCGTTCGCCTCCAAGAGGGCTTCTACTTGCTGGTGGCTACGGGTCAGCGCGTCGGTCTGGGCCCACAGCCGGCGCCCCTGACGTTCCTGGTATGCGGCCGTACCCAGCGCGCAGGCCGCGACCCCGAAGATCATCTGCTCGCCGATGAGGACCACGACGGGGTCGCCGACAGTCATGGCCAGCCCGGCGCCTCCGGCGACCGCCAAGAGCAGCGCGCACGCGACCCGGGCCTCGAAACGCAGGGGCACGACCGCGAGGCCGAGAGCGCACATCAAGTAGAAGGCCAGGCCGCCGTCGGGGAGGAAGTCGTGGGGGTATCGAAGGACGCGCTCCCACGTGAGGATCCCGACGGTGGACGCCAGGTAGAGGAGGAGCAGGCGGTCGAAGCTCCGGCTGGGCTGAGGCTCGCGCGCTGCCAAGAGGGTCAGGACCGCGAGGATCACCAAGGTGAGGCGGGTGAGCGCGAGCTGGCTCAGGAACGACCATGATGCGCCCTGGTCCACGACGATGCCCGAGGCGAAGACCAGCGAGCCCACCATCACCAGCGCTCCACCCACCCGTGCCTCGAAGGGCCGCGTGGCGCGCAGGTAGTCCTCCTCCTTGGCCGTATCGACGAAGGACGGCCAGAAGCGACGGAGGGGGGGCTGGGAGGTGGAGGAGGGCATGCCCCCCCCATCGGCACGGGACTCAGTCCTTTCGTTGCGCGTGGGTTGTGTTCGCCTCAGGCGGAGACCTCCCCTCGCCCCCCTCGCCCGCCCTGCCAGCGGACCGAGATGGCGCCGTTGCCGCGGACGGTCCAGCGAGCCACGCCTCGGTGCCCTCGGGTGTGGAGGGATGGGTACAGGCTCGAGCGGTCGAAGCCTGCCTTGAACCAGCCGTCGAGATGGTCCAGGGCCTGCTCGCTGGGGCCGTGAACCAAGACCTGGCCTTCGTTGAGGATCAGCTCGGCTCGCATGGCGGGGGCGGTGCCGATCGTCTCGGCCCGCCGGAGGCTGCTCGTGGGCAGCGCGCCGAGGTTCTCCAGGTGCAGGCTCACCACCGCCAGGTCGCCGTCCCGCTCCACTTCGAGCCGGGCCTCGACCCGCGGCAGGGCGCGTCGGATCCGATCCGCCACGGTGAACCCGCGCTCGCATTCGGCGGGGAGCAAGGCCACGGGAGGGTTCCGGACCGTGCGGAGGTCGTCGATGCCGCCCACCTCGACGTCGCCGAGCTGTGGATGCACGTAGGGGGTCCACGGCTGGTACGCGCCGTCGGCCACGGCTCGGTCGACCAAGGCCTGCATCACCTTGGGGTCGGGGTCGCTCCACATGTCGATGGGCTTGTCCACGGCCACCCCTGCCCAGGCGTAGGGGTCCCACAGCTCGAGGGTGTAGGCGGCGATGCCGAAGGTGACGCAGAGGGTGTCGTCCCAGGTGCCGATGATCGGCTTGTCGGGGTCGTACATGAACTCTGGGTACACCGTGAAGACGCGGTAGCCAGTGCCCTCCACGGCGTCGTGGGCCAGACGCTGCATCACCGTGAGATCCGAGGCGGGTAGGGGGGTGTCCTTGCGTCCCGGGGGGGCAAGCAGACAGCCGGTGAAGGTGTGGTTGGTGATGGCGGCGCCGATGTTGGGCCGAGCCGCGACGGCGTCCAGCATCGCGCGGCTCTCGGGCTCGCTGCCCGGGAATGCGCCCGCATCCATGCCGAACATGCTGAACGGCGACCAGTCGACCGGGAAGTTCCGGTTCAGGTCGAGGCCATGCTCCAACGGCGCCTCGACCCAACGAACCCCATCGTGGTTGACGACCCGTCCCTCGGGGGCAAGGAACCAGGCGTCGGCGGGGTCGTCGTCGACCCGTCGGGGCCGCATGGCGAGGACATGGCCGTCGACCGGCACCCAGCTCCCGGCGGGGTGCTGCCAGCGCATCCACCGCACCTGGCCGTCGCCGGTGAGGTCCCAGGCCTCGAAGCCCTGCCGGACGGTGCTGGCCCGTGGAGGACGCAGGGTGGACCGGAAGGCGGGGGTTCCATGCACGGTGGCTTGGAGGCCGTCGGGACTGACGCAGGGCACGACGTAGGCGGTGTGGTCCCGGAACCACGCCCGGAGGGCCTCGTCGCCATCGAGGAGCCGTCGCACCCAGCGGGACAGGGTGAACAGGCAGGACATCACGCCGGTCCACTCGGTGGCGTGGGTGCCGCCGTCGAGCCAGAAGCCCGGGCGCGCCTGCGCGGGGGAACCGTCGAGGGCGGCGACCGTGACGAGTCGGATCGGGCGACCCGAGCGGGCGTGTCCCACCACCTCGACCCGAACCCAGCCGGGCGCCGCGTCGGCCAGGTGGTCGAGGAAGGCATCGACCCCATCCGCGTCGATGTAGTCATGGCCTTCGTAGGGTTGGAAGGGGGTCATCGTAGGCTCCGGGGGGAAGGGGCGGGACACCGCGCACCGCAGAGATACGTCGCTGACATGCCTGCTGCACCGTTCGACCCCGTCCTGCTCTCCGACGACCCAGCTTCCCCGTTTCGCGACGTGGCGGATCACTACGTCCTCCGTGGAATGGAGGCCGGCGACGCGCCGGCTCGTTTGCTGGTCGAGGTGCCCCACGGAGCGGATCGCGCGTCCCACTACGCCGGTCTGCGGCAGCGGCTGGAGGGGCGGCTTCCCGACCAGCTCGAGCACTTCTTCTTCGTCAACACCGACGTCGGCGCCTGGCAGCTAGGCCTCGCCGCGGCCCGGCAGCTGGTGGCGAGGCACCCCGGGCTCACGGTGGAGCTGGTCCGCTGCCGCATTCCGCGGACCTTCGTCGACACCAACCGGGTGCCCGGCGGAGGCGGCGACCGCGACCTGTCCGAGGGAGGCATGACCCCAGGGCTGGCCCCGTACATCGACCACGCCGGCGATCGGGCCTTCCTCGCCGACCTGCATGGTCGCTACGTGGACGCGGTCGGCGCCCGGATGGCCGAGGTCTGTGGCCGAGACGGTTTTGCCTTCCTTCCCCACACCTACGGCCCGGTGACCATGGGCATCGATCGGGTCGATGAGCGCATCGTCGAGAAGCTCCACTGGGCCTTGGCGCCGGAGCGGGCCGCGACATGGCCGGTGCGGCCCGCGGTCGACGTGATCCACGCCGACGCGGATGGTCGCAGCTTCGCCCCCGGTGGGGCCATCGCTGGCCTACGCAAGGGCTACGACGCCCAGGGCATCGATCTCGCCGAGAACGACACCTACGTGATGCACCCGTCGACGATGGGCATGGTGTGGTCCCAGCGCTTCGACGGCCAGGTGCTCTCGCTCGAGGTGCGGCGGGACCTGCTGGTGCAGGCCTGGACCCCGTTCGCGGAGATGGATGTGGAGGAGGCCGCATCGGAGCGCTTTGCGGCGCCGGTCGTCGACGTGTTGGCGTCGCTGCTCGCTGGCTGACGGTCGGCAGAGGGTGCCCGCGGCGCCGCGCCGCCCCGTCGAAGGGGGGGAAACGCATGGTCGCACTCGGTTCGCGGACGGTCGTATTCGCACGCGGCCTTTGTCCACTTCGTCGCCGCCACGACGCGCCATGACTCGCACCCGAAGGGTCCGCTTGGGGTAGATCCAAGGGATGCAGTCTCCCCGTCACAGCCGCTACCAGCGCCTCCCGAGCCGCCACCTGGGACGACCCGTTCACATGTGGTCGTATGGATGGTGGGGGAAGCCCGTCGTCGTCTTCCCTAGCGCCGCGGGCATGGCCCACGAATGGCAGCATTCCGGGGCCGTCCAGGCACTGCAGCCGTGGATCGATGCCGGCAAGATCAAGTTGTACTGCCCGGAGAGCAACGTCAGCGTGGCGTGGACGGGGGAGGGCCACCCGAGCTGGCGTCTGGAGCAGCACGCTCGCTACGAAGCCTTCATCGTCGACGAGCTCGTGCCGCACATTCGTCGAGACTGCCAGAGCCCCAACGCACGCATGGCGGCCGTAGGCTGCTCTTTCGGTGCCTTTTATGCCGTGAACACCGCGCTGAAGTACCCCGAGGCATTCCACGGAGCGCTGGGCCTCTCGGGGCGCTACCGTCCGGAGGCTTTCTTGGAGGGCCACGACGGGCATGACGTGTACATGAACAAGCCGCTGGCTCACGTCGCTGGCTTGTCGGGACGGGACCTTCACGCCGCGCGCCAGGTCGGCTTCACACTCGTGGCCGGTCGCGGGGCCTTCGAGGGCCGCTGCACCACCGAGACGGCTGAGATGGCCCGGGCGCTGCAGCGGATGGGCATCGACGCCCATCTCGATCTGTGGGGGCACGACGTCAGCCACGAGTGGACGTGGTGGAAGCGGCAGATCCTGCACCACCTGCCTCGGATCGCGGCCGCGGGCTGAGCTTCAGTGGGGGCACGCGCAACGCCGGCGCACCGGTTCGATGGCCGACGACCGGACCCTCTAGGGTTAGGTCCGGCGACCCGGAGGTACCTCATGCGTACTTGGCCTCTCATCGCTGCTCTCTTCCTCACTGGCTGCGCCAAAATCCCCAGCCTCGGGGATTTGTCCGACTACCTGCCCAAGGTGTCCTTCAAGAAGCTCGACGTGAACGACGTCGACTTCAAAGGCGCCAAGAGCACCTTCGTGCTCAACATCGACAACCCGCACCCCGTGGGCCTCGAGATCCCGGCGGTGAACTGGGACCTGAACCTCGGTGGGGCGGACTTCCTCGACGGAGTGAAGGACACGCCGATCTCCCTCAAGGCGCAAGGCGCGGCGCCGGTTCGCGTCCCCGTCGACGTGAAGTGGAAGAACATCTTCGATGTGGTCCAGGGCGCCAAGGGGAAGGACAACGTCCCGTATGCCTTCGGCGGCGACGTCAAGGTCGACACGCCGGTGGGGCCGCTCAAGGTGCCGTTCAAGCACGAGGGCGACCTGCCTGTGCTTCATCTGCCCAAGGTGAGCCTCAAGGCGCTCCGCGTCAGCAAGCTCGACATCCTGAAGAACACCGCCACCCTCGAGCTCGACATCGGCCTGGCGTCGGACCAGGGGTCCGCCATCGGCGTGGATGGGTTCGACTACGACGTGATGCTCTCGGGCACGAAGGTGGCCGATGGCGTCGCGGCGATCTCCGGCGTCGACGGCAGCACCACCGCCACGTTGCCCATGAACCTGAAGCTCCTCGAGCTCGGCAGCACCATCGTCAACGCCATCACCAAGAAGACGGCTCTCGATGTCGGGCTGGACGCGGACGCCTCCTTCGATACACCGTTGGGCGTGGTCCCGCTGAAGATCAGCGAGACCCAGAAGCTGCAGCTGAAGTAGCGGGGCCGCAGGCAGCGACCGGCCCCAGGTAGGAGCGAGCATGGCCTTCGACAAGGGTGACCACGTCAAGGTGATCGGCGGACGCAACTCCAAGGGCGTCACCGGCACCATCTTCTGGGTCGGCGAGAACAAGTTCAGTGAAGGGCAGCGCTTCGGCATCCGCGGGGACGACGGAGAGACCCACTGGGTGCCCGAAGAGCACTGCGAGGCCAGCAAGGAGGTCATGGAGGTGCCCGAAGGTCCGGAGCTCGACAAGGGCGACCGGGTGCAGTGGACCGTCGGCGACGGGGCCGCCGAAGGCGAGGTGTTCTGGCTGGGGCCCAACAAGTTCGGCTCGGGCACCCGGGTGGGCGTGAAGGACGAGCTGGGCGAGACCCAATGGTTCGACAGCCGGCGCCTCAGCAAGGTCGACGTGCCCTCCACGCCCTCTGCCCATCCGGACGGTCCCGCCGTCGGTGGGTCGGCGTTCGACGCGCCCGATGCCTATGGAGCCCCTGCGGGGAGCTGGGGAGATGCTCCTCCCATCGACGACGACTGGGCCTCCAGCGTCGGCGAACCCGAGGGCGGCGAGGCCGCCGAGGTCTCCGACGACGACATCCCGTTCTAGGCCGGCAGCGGGCTACGAAGAGGGAGGGGGATCACCATGGCCACCGAACCATCTGTGCTGGACCAGCTGCCGCTGGACGTGTTGATCGCGCTCCAGGAGGCGATGGCGGATCCTTCGGAAGCCGGCCGTGTCCGGGCCGCTCAGCGGGCCGAGGACGCGGGCTTCTACATCCAATGCACCGCGTCGCCCCCCCAACACCCGATCCCCATGGACGAGGCTCCGGAGGGCGTGGAGTCGCTCGTCCTGCGCTTCGACCGATAGACGTGCGGTGAGGCCGTGAGGCCTATGGAGGCTGTCATGCTGGTGCATTTGGCGTTCGTGAAGCTGGAATCGGACGATGACTCGGCGGCGGACTTGGCCCAGGCCCTCCGGGAGGGCCTGGCGGCGTGGTCGGTGCACGTGATGGTGCCTGCCGACGTCGAAGCCCGAGCGGCGTGGGACGCGGCGCTGGAGATTCGCGGAGATTCCGTGGACATCGGAGCGGCGCAGAGGGCCCTCGACGAGACCCTTCGTGCCTGGAAGGTGGCGGCGAGCAAGGGCTGGACCTTCGCCCGGGCCGTGGACTCGTGAGCGGCGGTCGAATCGACGAGACGATCCCGTTCCAGCCCCTGCGCATCGCGGTGCTCACGGTCTCCGACACTCGAGATCTCGACACCGATCGCTCCGGGAAGGTGCTCGTGGATCGCTTGGAGTCGGCGGGCCACACGCTCGTGGAGCGAGTGGTGGTGACCGACGATCGGCACCTGATCGCCCATCAGCTCCGCCGGTGGGTGAGCTCTGGCGCCGTCGACGTCGCGCTGACCACGGGCGGGACCGGGGTCACGGCCCGCGACGTCACCCCGGAGGCCGTCCGCGATGTCATCCACAAGGAGGTCCCTGGCTTCGGGGAGCTCTTCCGCGCCGTGTCCGTCGACACCATCGGCACCAGCACCGTGCAGAGTCGGGCCATGGCTGGGGTGGCGGGTGGCTCGTACATCTTCGCGCTGCCCGGCAGCACCGGGGCATGCAAGGACGCCTGGGATCGGATCCTCGTGTTCCAGCTCGACCGGCGGCACCGTCCCTGCAACTTCGCAGAGCTCCTTCCGCGGCTGGTGGAGGACGACGCATCTCCCTCCATCGCTCTGGAGACCGTGGTCCGAGCCACCGAGCGTTGGTGCGCCCTGCTCGAGGCCGAGCACGCCGAAGGGCTGACGCGCTTGTACACGGCAGACTGCAGGGTGGCGCTCCCCGACGCGGGTCATGAAGGCGCGAAGGCCGCGGCGCGGGCCGTGATGCTCACCCTCGGCGCCCGCCGGTTCCGGTACGAGTCGTTGGGGGGCGTGCAGGTGGAGCCCGGCGGTCAGTCCGCCACCGACGTCGGCGCTCTCGTGGAAGATGGCGCCGCTCGTTTCGTGTGCACTTGGGTCTGGCGCAGGGACGGCGACGGGGTCCTGCTGCACCTTCAGCAGATCGCTCCGACACCCGTCTGAAACCCACCGCGCGGCTGTGGGGTCCCCACTTGTGCGCGCGCCGTGTATCCTGCGGCAACGGAGGCGCGAACGTGGCGAGCGGCGAAGGACGAGTCGGTGAAGTCCTCATCGGAAAGTACGAGCTCACCGCGTTCTTGGAGCACGGCCAGTATGCCGACTTCTTCCGTGCGAGCCGACACACCGACGACAGGGTGGTGGCGATCAAGATCTTGCGCCCTGAACTGCTCGGCGTGCCGGAAGCCACGCGCCGTTTTGAGCGAGAAGTTCGAACCCTGGCGCGGTTCAAGCACCCCAACCTGCTGAGGGTCTACGCCCTGGGGCGAACCGAAGAAGGGGTGCCCTTCGTGGTCACCGAGTACCTCGACGGTCGCCTGCTCTCCCACGAGATCGCCGAGCTGTCTCTGACCATCGAGCAGATCTCCCACATCGGTGTCCAGATTGCGCGCTTGCTCGCGGCCACGCACCGCGAGGGCATCATCCACCGGGGCCTCTCCCCCGACTCGATCTACCTGGTGGACCAGGAAGACGACCCCTACCGCGTGAAGGTGCTGGACTTCGGCCTCGCCCACTTCACGGAAGGCGCTGGGGAGGAGGGCATCACCCGTGTCGGCCAGCGTCTCGGGCGCTGTGAGTACATGGCCCCCGAGTACATCGAGGCCTACACCCTCGATGGCAAGACGGACCTGTACGTGCTCGGTGTGATGCTCTTCGAGATGCTCACAGGCCAGCCGCCGTTCGTCGGGCGCGCCGTCAATGTGATGGACAAGCACCTCAACGAGACGCCGTGGGCCCCATCTGAGATGTCTGAGCACGACGTCCCGCCGTGGCTCGACGAGCTGATTCTGGCGATGCTCGCCAAGTCTCCATCCGACCGCCCCGACGATGCACGGGACGTCGCTCGGGCCTTCAAGGCGCGCGCGTGGCCCCTGCCGGAGGTCGAGGGTGGCTGAGCCTCTCGACGTCGCGTCGGAGTTTTGTCGGTTGGTCCAGGTAGGCGACCTGTTCGAGTATTTGGGGCTCGAGCGCTCCGCGAGCGTGGAGGACGCCCAGGCCGCCCTGTCCAAGAAGCGTCGCTACATGCAGGGGATGCAGGGCAACCCCAAGTTCAAGGACTCGGCGAAGTTCCTGATCAAGAACTACCGCTCCCTCGAGACGGTGATGGCCGACCCGGCTTCCCACTTCGAGCGGTCGCGACAGGAAGCGGAGAACGCGAAGCTACCCATGCTGGAGTTCGCCCTCGCGGGCGTGCTCTCCGACGGGGTGCTGTCGACCGCCGAAGCGGCGTTCCTGCGCTCCTCGGCCCTCGAGCTCGGGATCTCGGTCGAGACGTACGAGCGCGTGCTGTCGGAGCATGCCTCTGCCGCCGGTGTGATTGTGCCGGAGACCGACGCGCCCCGCGGGCCGGAGGTGCAAGGCAGCGAGTCCATCCGGGTCAGCCCCGAAGCCCAGGAGACCGCTCGGTTGCGGGCCGCCGAGGGGCACGGATGGTGGGATGCGGCCTTCACCCGCTTGCTCCTCGAGACCATCCCCGGCGGGCCCGGGGAGATGGTCGACGTCTACTGCCGCACGGCGCTATCGGCCTGCACGCTGCTGCCTGAGCGCCCCCAGCTCACCTGGCTGGGGGTCGACCGGTCCTCCGAGCGTCTGTCGGTGGCCAAGTCCGAGCTCGCGGTCCAGCCGGGTCACCTGCTCGACCGCGTGACGCTCACCACCGGCGAGCCCAGCACCCTGCCCATTGGCGACGAGAGCGTCGACTACGTGGTGGCGGTCCGGGCCCTCGCCCATCAGCCCGACACCCGGCCGTTCTTCGCCGAGGCCTACCGGGTGCTCCGCCCGGGGGGGCGCTTGATCGTGGCGGAGCCCGACGGCTTCGCGGAGACGTTCCACTTCGATGGGCACCTCGTCCGCTACAACACCTCGTTCCGCGACCTGTGTGTGGCGGCCGACGAGCACCTCGCCAGGGGCGCCGATCCGGTGGGCCGACCTGGGCTCTCCATCGGCAGCACGCTCTTCGAGCGGATGCGGAACGCGGGCTTCACCCCGACCAAGGTGCGGGTGCACGCCAGCAACAACCTGTCGCCGCGCCCCTTCGGTCGCATGGCCCGTCGCCTTCGCAAGTACCCGGACGCCGTGGCGCGTGCGGTGGGTTTGGAGAAGAGCTCGGAGCTCCAGCGGGTGCACGCAGCGGTCGATGAGCTCGACGCCCGCATCCCCCGCGACCGCGTCGGGATGAGTGGCCACGTGCTGCCGATGATCCTGGCGGTCGGCGAGAAGGAGTAGGGGCGTGCTCGCCGTTAGGTGAGTCGGTCCGCTTCCTGCTGCCAGCCCAGACGCCGGTACTGCTCCTTGGCCACACGGATGGCGGCCTCGCCGCGGACGGCGCGCCCCGCTTGCCGGGCGAAGCGTGCGGCGCGAACCAGCAGCGACGCCACGTCGGCATCGGCCAGGCCGTCGGAGGAGGCCCGCTCTTCGATGCAGGTGAGGGACCGGTCGAAGGCGCCCCATCGGCCGGTCGCCGCCGCGCACGGAAGGATGACCGCGTGGGCGTAGGCCTGACCGAGGCCGGCCTTTCGCTCCCGGAAGCCCCGAAGGACCACCCGCGCCTCGGCCTCTGCGTCGGCGAAGCGGTTCTCCAGCACCCACACCACGGCGCCGTTGAGGGCCGGGAAGAGCGCCTGGCCGTCCAGGCCGAGGGAGAGGTAGTGCCGCTTCGATGCTTCGTAGGAACCTCGCGCGGACGCCAGCTCGCCTTGGTGGCGCTGCACCTCACCGAGGAGCATCAGGGCCTTTCCACGGGTGGTGCCGGCGTCCGGGCCGAGGGCGTCGAGCACTCCCTGGATCCGGCGGGAGGCCTCGTCGAGGGACCCGTGGTGCACGAGGACAGACACCAGGCTGACCTCCAGGGGGACGAGCTGTTCGTCGAGCCCGTGCTCGGTCGCCAGCTCGATGGCCTCTCGCACGGCGGACTCAGCGGCATCGACCTTGCCGAGCTCGCGCTGCACGGTGCCGAGGAGGTGCAGGATGCGCACCAGCAGATGGGACGCGCCGTCCATGCGCGCCATGATGCACCCGGCTTCCAACAGGGGCACCGCGTCGTGGTGACGGCCGAGCAGGCGGTAGGCCGCGGCCAGGGAGAGGGTCCCTCGCAGGGCCAGCTCCGCGAGACCGTGTCGCTCCGCTACATCGAGCATCTGCTTGGCCACCCGCTCGATGGAGCGGCCGTCGAGTCGGGCCTGTGCGAGGGCGTCTTCGTGGACCAGCAGGGCCACCGCGCTGGGGTCCTCTTCCCGCACCCGGGCTCGTTGCATGGCATCCCGGGCGGCGCCGAGCAGCACCTCGGCCTCGGGGTCCCCTCGACGCACGGCGTGGCCGAGCCCCTCCACCAGTGGGCCGACGGCTTCGGCGAGGTGGTCGGCGGCCAGCAGGTGGCGTCCGCGGCGGCCGGCGGTCTCGGGACCACCTTCCTCCAGCGCCTTGGCGGCGCCTGCATGGAGCACCGTCGTGCGGTCGTAGCGGGCGACCCGCTCCAGCACGGCTTGGCGGACCATACGGTGGCTGAACCGCCAGATGGCTTCGCCACCGGGATCGACGTCCAGCTCTGCGAGGCCCACGTCCACGAGGGCGTCGACCAGCTCGACGTGTGCCCCCAGGCCGAGGATGGTGCAGGCCCGGGTCCACTCGGCGATGACGACGCGGTCCCCCAAGACGGCGGCTACCTCGATGGCGATGGCCACCTCGGGGGCTCGGTCTCGGAGCACCCAGCGCAACCGACGACGCCAGACCCGAGCGAGGTCGGGTGGGAGACCCTTCCGGGCCTCTCGGGCCAGGCGATAGCTCCCGTCGATCGCGGTGATCGAGCCTTCTTCGACCCATCCGCGCACCAGCTCCACGGCGAAGAGCGGATGCCCCGAGGTCTCGGCTTCCACCCGGTCGACGAGGGGGGAGTCCACGCCGAGCAGGCCACGAACGAGCTCCCGTCGGGAGGCCCGGTCCAGCGGACCGATGTCGAGTTGGTGCATGCGGGGGCCGCCGACGAGATCCTCGAGGGCCGCGCGAGCCCCGGGCCGTTCGGCGAGGACCTCGTCGTCGGTGGTGAGCAGCACCAGCAGGGGCAGACGTCGACCAGGTCCCCGCACCAGGTACCGAACGAAACCGAGGCTCTCTGGGCTCAGGGCCACGTCGTCGAGCAGCAGGGTTCCGGGTCGGTCGGCGAGGAGGGCGGTGAGGATGCGCTCGAGGAGCCCATAGAGGGCGCGGCTCGGCAGGGCTGGGGTTTGGTCGTCGAGGGCCGAGAGCACCGCGGTGAGGTCGTCGGCGCACTCCAAGTGGGACAGCCGATCCGCGAGGTGCAGACGCAGATCGCGACCGGTCAGCCCCACCGCGTCGAGCTGTGAGGCCAGCAAGGAGAGGAGGCCCTGGCGCACCGGGCTGTCTGCCCGATGGGTGGTGCGGAGACGGTGGGCCGCCCCCTCGGCATGGGCTTGCTCGAGAAGCCAGTCGGCCAGCCGCGTCTTCCCGTAGCCGACGGGGCCCCGCAGCCAGATGGCCTGCACGCCCCGCTCCCGGTGCACCTGCACCAGGTGGGACCACAGGGCGCCCTGCTCGGTGGCCCGTCCCACGAGGGGTGGGGGGCGTTGATGCACGAGGCCCAGTCCGGCACCGAGAAGCGGGGGCGACGCCTGGGGCTGCTCTGGGATGTCGACCGAGATGGGTGGGGGGCTCGCGTCGGCCAAGGCGGCGCGGCTGGTGTCGGGGCGCTCTTGGGTCGGCTCCACGATGTGGATGTCGGAGTCGTCGAGCAGCTCGGTGCCTCCAGCCTTCGCGCCGGTGCCCTCGGTGAAGTCCGTGAGCTCGGTGGGCTGCTCCTCCGTCGTGAGAGGGCGCGTCGCGGTGCCAGCGGTGACCCACGAGCGGATCTGGTCGACCTCCGCCAGCGCGTGGAGGGCGTCGGCGGCGCATTGGAAGCGTTCGCTCTGGTCCTTTCGGAGCATGCGGCGCAGCCATGCTTCCAAGCCCGAGGGCACCGACATGCGCGGTATGAGGCTCGGGAGGTCGAGCACCGCATGGGCACGCACGGCCTCCCGCGCGATGAGGACACCAAACGGTGGGGCGCCTGCGGCGAGCTCCCACAGGACCGTGCCCACGGCGTACAGGTCGGTCCATGGTCCCGCGTCGCGCCAGCGTCCGAAGAGCTGCTCTGGGGCCATGTAGGTGGGGGTGCCCGCCGTCTCTGGGGCCGCTTCGTCCTCCGTGGCGCGAAGCTGGGCCAGCCCGAAGTCGGTGAGCCTCGAGCGTCCGCGCAGGTCGAGGAGCACGTTGGCAGGCTTCACGTCGCGATGGAGGATGCCCCGGGCGTGGGCGTGGGCAAGGCCTCGGAGCAGGTCTCGGCCGACGTCGCGGACGAACCGCCAGTCTTCGGGTTGGGCGTGGTTGCGCAGGTCGGTGTGGAGACGCTCCATCACCAAGTATGGCGCCCCGGCGTCGAGGCGCTGGCCCGAGCTGGCGGCGGCCTCCGGAGGCACGAACCCGGTGTCGACCACCCGCACCACGTTGGGGTGGTCCAGGGCCGCCACCGCCCGCACCTCGTTGCGGAACGCGCGCTGGTAGGCGGGGTTGTTGCGGAGCGGACCCCGGACGACTTTTACCGCCACGGGCAATCCGAGGGCCCGGTGGGTGCCCGCCCACACCTCCCCCATTCCGCCAGTCCCCAAGACGTGGGTCAGCGTGAAGCTGCCCAGCTTGAAGGGCAGAGGCTGCGTCGGGATCTGGTCCCCGTCGGCGGTGCCGCGGCGGGTAGGGCGCGTGGGCGTGGGCATCGCTTCTCAGGTAGCACCGGCGCCCGTGAGGGGCGACGCCGGTCAGCTGGCGAACGCCTCTGCGACGTCGCGCTCGTCGTGCTCGGTGTACTCGTCGGTCGGGAAGTCTTCCTCGTCGAGGTCGCCAAGGGTGCCGATGGTGTAGGGGGCGAAGTGACGCTCGCCGGGTGCGGGGGTCATGGCGATGGCCTGGTTGGCCCCCACCCCGACCACGTCGTAGTGGTCCACGGGCACCAGCAGGCACGCGCAGTGAGGGGCCACCCCGACCTCGAGCTCGACGTTGTCGACGGGCTCCATGTCACAGAACTCGATCTCGTCGAGGTCGTCGTCGTCGAAACGGGGAACCCGGTGGAACACCAGGTCCACATCGGCAAAGTACGTATTTTGCATGGGGGGCTCGCAGGAAGGCTGGACGGTGGGGGGGCCGTGGGCCAGCGAAGGGGGGAGGGAGGGGGGAGGGGTGGGCAATGCCCGGGGGGACCTGCAACCTACCACAAATAGCGCACCCTCCTCGACTTGTCGCCTCGTTCCTCGACAGACCGGCTGAGGCAGGGGCGTTGGAGTATGTTGCGGGCGGAGAGGTCATGGCCGAACGCGACACCTTGCTCTCGACGCTTCCCGACGACGTCCACGAGGACGCCTCGGAGCTGTACACCGACAAGGCCACCCAGGACCCACGGGATGTGCTGGCGGAGCTTCATCGCCGGGGGCGCATCGATGCGCCGCAGCTGCGCAGCTCCGTGCTTGCCCTAGAGGCACAGCTCACCATTCGGCGCATCAAGGAGAAGCCCCCCGAGCAGCTCGAGCCGACGGTGCTGGGCCCCCTGGGGGAGGGGGCCATGGGAGAGGTGCTCCTGGCCCGCGATGAGGGCCTGAACAGGGTGGTGGCCCTCAAGCGGCTGCACGCCGACCACGCCAACCACAAGGGCCTTCTCCGGCGCTTCTACACCGAAGCTCAGATCACGGCACAGCTCGACCACCCGTCCATCGTGCCCATCCACGGGGTCTACCCCGGTGCCGACGGCACGCTGGCTTACTCGATGAAGCTGGTCCGTGGGGTCACCCTGGAGGACTACCTCGAGGACGCCAAGGCGCAGGAGAAGGCCGGCAAGCCCGACCGGGAGCACAACCTCCAGGCGCGCCTGCACCGCTTCCTCCACGTGTGCGAGGCCATTGCGTACGCCCACAGCAAGGGCGTGCTGCACCGCGACCTGAAGCCCGAGAACGTCATGGTCGGCGCTTTTGGCGAGGTCCTGGTGATGGACTGGGGCATCGCCAAGCTCCTCGAGGGAGCCAACGTCGAGCTCCTCGACGTGGAGACGGGGCTGTCCCGCAAGGCCACCTCGACCCGCATCGGGCGCGTGATCGGCACCCCACGCTACATGTCGCCAGAGCAGGCCGCTGGCAAGAACGACGTCATCGACGCCCGCTCCGATCAGTACGCGCTGGGACTCATCCTCCAAGAGATGGTGTGCTTCACCCCGGGCTGCCCGGAGAAGGTCACCCTCGAGCAGGCACTGGCCCGTGCCCAGAAGGCCCAGCGTCAGCCCATGAAGGCGGCCGTCGGGGCCAAGCCGCGGCGGGAGCTCGTGGCCATCGTCGACAAGGCCTGCGCCCTGAACCCGGACGGTCGCTACGCCACCATGCACGAGCTGGCCGACGACCTGCGCCGCTTCCTGCGGGACGAAGCGGTCCTGGCCAAGCGGGACAGCCTCCTGCAGCGGGTCGGCCGCTTCGTGAGCCGCCACCGGACCGGCGCGGTGGTCACCATCCTGCTGCTCCTCATGACGCTGATGATGACCTCCGGGATGCTCGCGTCCTTGGGGCTCGCTGCCCACGAGTACCAGCGCTACCAGCGGGCCCAAGACGAAGCCAAGCTCCGGTCGGCGATCAGCGACACCATCGCGGCAGCCCACGCCATCGACGAAGAGCTGCTCCACGTCGAGTCCCTGGTGGTCGGGCTCTCCTTCGCGGCCGAGCGGAGCCTCCGGGTCAGGATCGACAGCCCGCTGCCGAAAGACTGGAAGCCCAACGAGTTGCCGAAGTACGCCAAGCGCGTGCCGAAGTCCAAGCTGTACGGCCGCACCGTGCTCGCCGACTTTCCGACCATCACCGTGTCCCACCACGGCAAAGACATCCCGAAGGACGTCAAGGACGACGTGGCCCGGCTGTTGTCGATGTCCCCCCAGATGGGGCGGGCCCTCGGCGACTCCAAGGGCCGCAGCCCCACGGCTCTGAAGCGTACCGACCTCAACAAGAACGTCAGCAAGGGCGTGCCGGCGCGCTGGGTCCGGGTGGCCACCACCAACGGCGTGATGGCCACGGCCCCCGGCGGGCTCACCATGCAGCGTGCGGCCGACCCGTCGGGCTCCTACTGGTACCGCAAGGGCAAGGAACAGGCGCAGCCTACCTGGTTGGTGCCCCCGGCCCGCGACCCCGACCTCAAGGAACTCGTGCTCACCGTCGCCCACCCCGTGTACGACGAGAAGAAGGGGCGGCTGCAGGCCGTGGTGTCCCTGGACCTTTCCTTGGACGAGATCATCGAGCGTATGAAGACGACGGGTGCCAAAGACGCCTGGCTCCTCGACGACGAGGGGCGCATGATCGCCACCCGCGACATGCGGAACGCGGAGACCTACAAGCCGCCCAACTTCCCGAACAAGTCCATCTGGACCGAGGAGATCCTTCCGGACCTCAACGATGGCGACGCAGGGGTCATGGTGTGGGGCTCGGACATCTACAGCTGGACCCCGCTCGCCACGCAGAAGTGGGTGTTCGTCACGGTCCGGCCGTTCTGAGCAAGAACCCCCGGCCTCCTCGACAGGAGACCAGGGGTTCGGACCTACGCCTGCTGGGTTTCAGGCGAGGTTCTGGCTACGCATCGGGATGGTGAGCGCCTGGCCGACCTCGACCGCGTCGGGGCTGGACAGCTTGTCGCGGTTGGCCTCGAAGATGTCGGTGTAGCGCTTGGCGTCGCCGTACCAGTGCTTGGCGATGCCGCCGAGGGTGTCGCCGGTGGACACCGTGTGGATCGGCGCCGCGACGGGCGGGATGCGGAGCACCTGTCCCGGGTAGATCTTGTCGGGGTGGTCGAGCATCGGCTTGTTGGCGTCGAACACCACGTCGAACATGCGCATGACCCCGTACTGAGCGTCGGCGATCTTCGACAGCGTGTCGCCGCTGACCACGGTGTGGTAGACGGCCGGCGGCTCGGGAACCTCGACATCGACGTTGTCGTCGACGGAGCCGACGCCCTCGGTGTTGCCCGCCACCAAGATGGCCTTCTCCTTGTCGGCCTGGCTCGTGGCCGTGCCGAACAGGGAGACGGTCTCGCCGTCGAAGCCGGCGGACAGGTTGGCGATGCTCACGTACGACAGGACGGCGGCCTCGATGTCGCGGGCCACGGCCTGGCGGCTGAGGGCGAGCTTCTGAGCTTCGTCGGCGGCGGCCGCAGCAGCGACGGAGGCCTCCTCAGCCTTCTTCTTGGCCACTTCGGCTTCCGCAGCCTCCTGGCCACCAAACAAACCAACCTTGCGGCCGGCAGACTTCACGAACGAGATGAGACCCATGGGTCCTCCTAAAGCTGGGGTGAGGGGGGGCGGAGTGTACACCTGCCGCCCGGTCGAACCGGAGCGCTCAGCTGCCGCCACCGAAGAGGCCGCCGAGGGCACCGGCAACCGCACCCATTGCGCCGCCGTCGGCCTCGGGCTCTGCGGCCTGCTGCACGCCGGTGAGGATCGGGGCGGCGGACATGAGCCGGCCAAACCACGTCTCGCCGAGGCGCTCCTTGAGGAAGCTGAGCACGACGGGGGCTGCGAGGGCCGCGTGGGACGGGCCCAGTCCAGCACGGCCCATCAGGGCGACCAGCTGGGTCTTCTCCGCGGCGTCTTCGCCCGCCACGGCGCCGAGCAGCGAGCCACCGAGACCCGACGAGGCGAAGCGGGCCAGGTCGTCCATCATGCCCGGCTCGTCTTCCGCGGTGGCGGCCTCGGTCTTGGCCTGCTCGACCCAGCCATCCAGCTCGGGAACGGCCTCCTGGAGCTTCTGGGCTTCTTCGTCGCCGGCCTGGGCCTTGGCGGTGCCGAGCACGAGGCCTGCGAGGGCGGTGGCCTGATTGCTCTCGACGCCCATGGCTTGGGCGAGGGACTGGACGAGATCCATGGTCGACTCCTGGGTGGTGACGCTGGACCTAACGCCGGACCCCCCTGGAGGGATGCCCCGGCGCAACGGCTGCGCAACGGGGGGGGACCGCGCTTCAGGGTCGGGCGGCCAGGAAGTCCACGAGGGGCTGCATGCCGGTGACGAAGCGCACGCGCCCCTCGGACTGCTCGACCAGGTGGGCGACACCCGGGCCGCCGATGGCCACGACCACGTGGGGGGCCGTGTGGTCGCGAAGGTGGTGGGCCCACGCCAAGATCTCGCTGGCCGGCCGAGGGAGCATCAGGGAGGAACAGACCACCCTCGCGGGCTGGTCCTTCATGAGCTCGGCGAGGTCCTTCGCTGGCATGTTCGCGCCCAGGTACGTCACCCGGTGGCCCTCCATGGCCATGCGGATGGCGACGGTGAGCAGGCCAAGTTCGTGGTCCTCGCCGGGAAAGCCTGCGCAGATCGCGGCAGGGCCCCGTCGAGGTCCCTGGTCGAGCTCTCGCAGCGACTGAAGCAGCTGATCGCGGACGAAGGCGCTGGCGAAGTGCTCCTGGCCGATCGAGGCCATCCCACCCTCCCAGAGCTCACCGATGTGCCGCATCACCGGGGTGTAGACCTGCTGGAGTTGCTCGTCGGGAGAGAGGTGCTTCATCTGACGCACCACCCGCTGGGCTCCCTCTCGGTCGAGCTCGAGCAGACGGGTCTCCAGTTCCTCGGCCAATCGCTCGGTGTCGTCGACCCTCGGTGGGATGGACGCCTCGAGCATCGTGAGGACCTCGCCGATCTGGTAGCCCTGATCGATGAGTCCCTTGACGCGACGCAGCCGCGCGACGTCGTCTTCGCTGTAGGCGCGGTAGCCGCTGCCGTCCCGGGTCGGTTGCACCAGGCTGTAGCGACGCTCCCACGCCGTGATGGTGTTGCGGGAGATGCCGGTGAGCTTCTCGACCGTCTTGATGCGGTAGGTCATGCTGCTTCCTCGAAGGACACAGGGAGGGTTCGAAAGGCTGCATCGGCGAGGCCCACGGCCTTGCCGTGCCAGGGCACGACGGTGCGACCGTTCAGCGGATTGGCGCCTTGGTGGAGCAGCCGGACCCCGATGGAGCGGTACATGCGTGCCGCGGCCCGGATGGCGAAGCGGCAGCGGGCGGGGAGGTAGATGAGCCCTTGCTCTCCTCGTGCGTAGCGCTGGTCCGCCAGGTGCAGCAGGTCGGCGACCACCATGGACACCGCACGGGGCTCTGCGTCCCCTCGGAGCAAAGCTTCGGGGGACGTGCCTGCCGCTCTGAGTCGGTCCGCCGGCAGGTACACCCGACCTCGGCCGGCGTCTTCGAGCACGTCTCGGCAGATATTGGTGAGCTGCATCGCGATGCCCAGCTCCACCGCCAGCGGCAGCGAGTCCGTGTCGCGCACGTCGAGCACGCCACACATGAGCAAGCCCACGGTTCCCGCGACCCGATAGCAGTAGGTGAGGAGCTCCCGGTCATCGGCGACCTGCACCGGGCCGGTGTCGGTGAGGACGCCCGCCACGAGGGCCTCGAGGGGGTACAACGGGATGCCCCGCCGACGGGCGACCTCGAGCCAGGCGTTCACGAGGGCGGCCGTGCCAGGCAGGCCCAGGAGCTGGTCGAGCTCGTCCTCCGAGGGGTTCGGCGTGGGGGCGTCGCCGGCGTGGGCGCGCAGGTAGGCGAGCAACGCGGTGAGGTCGAGGTGGGCCTTCTGGGCATCGGGCGCCTCGTCCGCGAGGTCGTCGATGAGGCGGCACAGGGCGTAGAGCACCGCCGCATCGTCCCGGCTCGACGCCGGGAGAAACCGCGACGCGAGGGCGAAGGTGCGACCGTGGTGGTGCAGTGCGCGATGGGCGCTCTGGACGACGTCCGACGACGGTTGTGTGCCGCTGCCCACTATGCAGACTGAACGGGAATGGAGGTGAGCGGCGCGGTGTGGGCGATGGGGGCCACCGCCAACGCGACGAGTTCGACCGCAAGTGCGTGGAGGCGAGGATGCTTGGCGAGGAGGGGGGAGCTGACGATCGACTCCTCCACGCTGTACATCCGGTCCCAGACGGCATCGAGGGTGCCGCTGGTGCGGAAGAGGCGAATGACGCGCTGGATCTCCTCGGGCTTCGTCTGGTCCCGGGGCCGCTCGAGTAGCTCGAGCAGCCAGGGAGCGTCGGAGGGGTTGCGCGCCAGGTGCTCGACGACCAGGGCGCTGACCTTGCCCTCAGCCACGTCGGAGCCGACCACGTCGCGTCCCTTGTCGCCGTACAGGTCGAGCACGTCGTCTTGGACCTGGTAGAGCAGGCCGAGGGAGTAGAACTCCTCGGCGAGGGCCAGGGCTTCGTCTGCGGGCAGGCCTGCCATGCGTGCGGCCCCGAGCACGGGGAGCACGAACAGGGCAGAGGTCTTGCCCATCACCACGTGCTCGTAGTCGGCCCAGGTCAGGCGGCGGCGGGGAAGCAGGTCTCCCTCGTCCGCCTGGCCTCGAGCGACCCGGCATGCTTGGCGAGCGAGGGCCGAGCCCAGCTGCCAGCGCACGTCGTCGGGTGCGTTCAGCTGCTCGAGGGCTCGCCACGGGAGCATGAGGGCGAGGTCGCCTGCGGTGATGGCGTTGGCGACGCCATGCTTCACCCAGGCAGCCTCGCGCCCTCGGCGCAGGCGGTCGCCGTCCTGCACGTCGTCGTGGAGGAGGGTGGCGTTGTGGAGGAGCTCGCAGGCGGCCGCCCACGGCACGGTGCTGAGCCTGGACACCCCGAGAGCCTCGGCGGCCCCGAGAGCGAGGCGGGCGCGCAGGCGCTTGCCGCCGGTGTCGAGGTGCTCCCGAAGCAGCATGCCGAGGCGGTCGAGCCGCTCGCCCACAGCGAGGGCGTGCATCAGGTGCTCGGCTTCCTCGAGCCCGACGGAGCTCCACAAGCCCCGGGGGCCGTGGCCGCTTCGCCGGGGTGCGGCCAGGGTCGAAGCGGTGTTCGCGATGGATGGCATGAGTTCTCCAGCGGAGTTGCGTTGTTCCATTCCAGGTCATACACACGGTGCACGTGGTTTGCAAACACTTTGATTCGGTTCGCGGATCCTGCAACCCCGAGGAGGGGATGTGCTGTCCATTGGAGCTGCCGACCAGGCGCTGAGCGTGGAGGCTCTCGAGGCCCCGGGCGGGTTCATGTGGTGGTACGCCGACCTGGTGTCCCCCGAGGGCGACGGCGTGGTTCTGATCTGGGCCTTCGGCCTCCCCTTCCTTCCCGGTCGGGAGTCGGCAGCGCGCCGAGGTGCCGGCACGCCGGGCCGCAGCCAGCCGTCGCTGGCGGTGTCGGTGTACGAGGGAGGACGACCGGCGTTCTACCTGCTTCAGGAGTACGACGAGGACGACGCAGAGGTGGATGTGGTCACCGGCCGTTGTCGCCTCGGGGAGAGCCGCTTCTGGAGCCGGGTGGAGGACGGGCGCCGGGTGGTGACGGTCGAGCTGGACATGCCGGTGCCAGCCTCCCCGCGGTTGACTGGCACGCTGCACCTGGACGGGGAGGCGCTTCGCAATCCCAGGGCGGACCTGCCCGCAGAGGGGTGGCATGTGTGGGCCCCCCTCGCCACGGCGACCCCGGGGCACGCGCGTCTTCAGCTGGGGGACCGGCTCCTGACGGATGTGGTCGGCCGGGCTTACCACGACTGCAATGGCTCGGTGGCGCCGCTGTCGGGTCTGGGCATTCGGGAGTGGGCCTGGGGAAGGGAGGCCCAGGGGGACCACGAAGACGTGCACTATGTGCTGTGGCCGGACGGAGGAGGCGCCCCAGAGGCCCACCTGTTGCGGTTGGGTGCCGATGGCCGCGTGGAGGTCGAGGCCGCAGAGGTGATCAGTGCGTCCCGTCGCTACGGCACGTGGGGGCTTCCTTGGCACCGTGAGCTACGGCTCCTTGGGCTGGACTCGGGCCGCGAGCGGGTGGTGCGGCCGGGCGCTGCCATCGACGACGGCCCCTTCTACCTCCGGAGCTTGCTCGGCACCGGCACCGCGGAGTGGGTACGCCCGGGCCGGGTCGACCTCGGCTTCATGCGGCCCTTCGTCGACATGTGTGTGCACCGCCCCAAGGGCCGCAACGCGATGCTTCTGCCGTTCTTCACCGGAGAGCGCGCCACCCGGTGGCGTCGGTTGATGCGCCCAGAGCGCCCGGCCTTGCCCGTGGTGGTCCCATGATGCCGCTGCTGCTGGACGCATGGCCGCTGGCGGCGTTGGTGGTCCTGCCACTGACCGCCTTGGCCATGACGGTGCTGAACCTGCTCACCTGGCCCACCGGCCGGGGGGAGGAGGACGCTGGGGGGCTGCCGGTCTCGGTGTTGATCCCCGCACGCAACGAGGAGCGCACGATCGAGGCATGCGTACGCTCGGCCCTGGCAGAGCCCGTCGACGAAGTGGTGGTGTGCGATGACCGCTCGACGGACGCGACCCCGCAGATCTTGGCCTCCATCGACGACCCCAGGTTGAGGGTGGTGTTCGGCAAGCCGCTGGCGGCCGGCTGGGTCGGCAAGGCCCACGCGTGTGCTCGGCTCACGGAGGAGGCTCGACACGAGGAGCTGCTCTTCTTGGATGCCGACACCACCTTGCGCCCTGGCTCCCTCGCCCGGCTGCGTCGCCTGCGACGTCGTCACGGGGCGGACGCCGTGACGGCCTTCCCTCACCAGGTCCTCGGCTCGATCGGGGAGCGGCTGTTGCTGCCCATGCTCCATGTCACCTACGTGAGCTGGCTGCCACTTGTGCTCGTGCACCTGTCGTCGTGGCGGGTCTTTCTGGCCGCCAACGGGCAGGTGGTGTTCCTCTCCCGGGACGCTCTCGAGGCAACCGGTGGCTTCGAGGCCATTCGGCGCGAGGTGGTGGACGACATGGCCCTGTGCGGCAACCTCAAGGGGGCCGGGCGGCGCGTGGTCTTCGCCGAGGGCTCCCAGATCGCGTCGTGCCGCATGTACCACTCGGGCACTGAGCTCTGGGAGGGCTTCGCAAAGAACCTGTACGAAGGCCTCGGCTCGGTGCCGATGCTGGCGGTGATGGTCGCTGCCTATGGGGGGGCCTACTTGCTCCCGTGGGCGCTGCTCGCGGCCTCCGCAGTTCGGCCCGAGCTGCTGCTCCCAGCGACTGTGGGCATCGGCGCCAGCGTGCTGCAGCGGCTGCTGCTGGCCCGGCGCTTCCGGCAGCCCCTGTGGTCGGTGGCGCTGCATCCGGTCGCGGTGGTGTCCATGCTCACGCTGGCGCTCGACAGCTGGTGGCGGTCCCGCACCGGCCGCATCGCCTGGAAGGGGCGCCAGTACGCCGCTCGGGACGCCCGTGTCTGAGCCTTCGCCGGGCCCCCGGGAGACCTTCGTGCAGCGTGCATTTCGCCGCTGGACCCTGTGGATCGCTCGGCGTCGCCTGCGGGGCCTCGACCGCGTGGACATCCATGGGCTCGAGCACCTCGAGGAGGCGCTGTCCCGCGGCCCCGTCGTGGCGGCCCCGAACCATGTGTGCTGGTGGGACGCCCTGGTGGTCCTGCACCTCTGTGAACGCCTCGGGGTCGACTTCCGGGTGATGGTCGATCAACCGAGCCTCGATCGCTTTGCCTTCCTTCGTGCGGCCGGGGCCATCGGGGTCGACCGCAGCAGCCCGATGGCGACGCGGCACGGGCTGGCGAAGGCCCGCTCGCTCCTCGAGCATCCCTCCACGTTGTTGTGGGTCTTTCCCCAAGGGCGCTACCGGCCCAGCCATCAGCGACCCCTCGAGCTCGAAGGGGGCGCTGCCTACCTGGCGGGCCGGTCGGGCGCGTCGCTGGTGCCCGTGGGCCTGTGCTACCCCTTCCTGCAAGAGGCACAGCCCGCCGCCTTCGTCACCGTGGGGCCCGCAGTCTCGCCGAATGTGGAGGCCTTGGAGGCCGGTCTGGTCCAGGCCATCGATGCGGGGGAGGCCCGGGCTGAGGCGGACCGCTACGCCCTGGTGGCGGCCCCGGACCTGGCGTCCCGCATGCTCGGGTGGTTGTTCGGGGGGGTGGGGGATGCCTGATGTGGTGGTGATCGGCGCCGGGATGGGAGGGCTGGCCGCGGCGGCACGGCTCGCGGCGAAGGGGCTGGCGGTGACCGTGGTGGAGGCGCTCCACGAACCCGGCGGCAAGGCCGGGACCGTGGTGATCGACGGGGTCCGCTGCGACACGGGGCCCTCCGTGGTGACCATGCCCGACGTCGTCGAGCAGCTGTTCGCCGACTGTGGTCGGCCGAACCCTGTGCGTCTGCGGACCCTCGAGCCGGCCTTCCGCTATCGCTGGCCCGACGGCGTCGCACTGGACGTGCACCACGCGCCGGACGACACCGTGGCGTCGGTGCGCCGCACCCTCGGATCCAAACCGGCCGACGAGCTGGAGCAGTTTCTGGGGTACGCCAAGACCATCTGGGAGCTCGCCGGGCCCGCCTTCGTGCGCGGCCCCTCTCCGGGCATCGGCACGTTCTTCCGGATGGGCTTGGGGCGGCTGCTCGAGCTGCCCAAGCTGGACACCCATCGCTCGATGCAGGCCGCCGTGCACAGGATGGTCGCCGAGCCTCACCTGCGGGACCTGCTGCTTCGCTACGCCACCTACAACGGCTCCGATCCCCGGGTGGCTCCGGCCACGCTGAACTGCATCGCATCGGTGGAGCTGGAGGGTGGATGCTTCGGGGTGGAAGGGGGCCTGGGCCAACTCGCGAGGGATCTCGAGGACCTGGGACGTGGTCTCGGGGTGACCTTCCGCTACGGAGAGCGGGTCCTGGGCCTCGACATGGACCGGGGCCGGGTGGCTGCCGTGCGGACCGACCGCGACACCATCGAGGCGTGCACCGTTGTGAGCAACGCCGACGTGGCCCACCTCGCCAAGCTGGTGCCGGCGGTCAAGCCTCCCTCCCTCGGACCCAGCACGTCGGGCTGGACAGCCCTGCTACAGGTCCCGCGGCGCTCCCTCGAGGCGCGGGCCCCCCACGAGGTGCTGTTCCCCGCCCGGTACGACCGCGAGTTCGTCGACTTGTTCGACGGGCCCCGGGCCCCGACCGACCCCACGGCCTACACCTGTGCCCAGGACCGCGCCCACGGGGTCGGCACCTGGCCTGGCCCCGACCCGTCGGCGCCCGAGCTCGAGCCGCTGTTCGTGATGGCCAACGCCCCATCGACGAAGGATGCCGCCCATGACGCCGAGCTCGGCGAGCGCACCCTGGCTCGCCTCGACGGGTTGGGGTTGATCGACGGGGCCACCTTGCGATGGGAGCGCCACCCGCGGGACCTCGCTGAGGTGTTCCCGGACACCCACGGCGCCCTGTATGGCGTGGCGTCCAACAGCCGCTTTGCCGCCTTTCTGCGGCCGGCGAATCGGGTGCGGGCCGTGCCGGGGTTGTACCTGGCGTCGGGCAGCGCTCATCCTGGGGGCGGCGTGCCCCTGTGCTTGCTGTCGGGACGCCAGGCGGCCCTGCAGGTGTTGGCCGATCGAGGGGATCCATGACGATTGCAGCGGTGCTCTGGCTGTCCCACGCTCTGGCGCTTCAGGCCGGGCCCTATGCCCTCGAGGTCGAGGTGGTGACCGAGACCAAGCTGCCCGTGGTCGGCACCAAGCAGGTGCACACCATCAGCTCGGTGCTCGCAGAGCTGCGCCGCGACGGCGACGGCTGGGTTCAGGAGCAGCGGACCTGCGACGTGCAGGTGGTCGGCGGGGGCCCAGCACAGACGACCATCCCTCCTGGGTTCTTGGCGTCTCTGCCGGTGCAACGGATCCCCCTGGAGCTCGTCGACGGCGGCTACCGGGTGGATGGAGGCCCGGTGACGGTGGGGGCCGACCCGTCGTCGCCGCTGCCCTTAGAACGCAACGATGGAGCGGTGCGGGACTCCGATGGCGACGGGCAGCCGGGGGTCACGGTGTGGGTCGACGCACCGGTGGTGGGACGGGTCGAGATGTACGTGGCTCAGCGGGCCCACAGCGTGCTCGAAGGGCGCCTCACCGAGGGGGGCGCGTCGGGACGGGTGGTGGTGAAACACATGGAGCAGCGCACCCTCGGCGCCTCCAACCGTCTGCTCGCCGTGAACCCGACGATTCGGCCGGTGGAGGAGGCCAGCACCTTCCGGTTGTTGCCCATCGATCGTGCCGACTGCGCCGCGGTTCGGGCCGCGCTGGAGCGGTGAGGCGCTGAGCTAGCTGACCAGACGAATGCGATGCTTGGCGTCCTGCCGCATCACATGGGCGGCGAGCCGGGGCTGCAGCTCGGCGAAGCTGTGGTCTTGGGGGTCCAGGGAGAGGCCGAGGGCGGCGCCGGCCGCCCGCACATCGAGGTGCACGAGGGTGCAGACGAGCTCGAGTGGCGCCTCGTGCTCGGGGAGATGCAGGGAGATGCGGAGCCGACGAGGCAGGCGGCCGACGTCCCTGAGGCCCATGGGCACGGTGAGGCCCACGCCACTGGCGGACAGGTCGTTCAGGATCGCCACCCGCGTGCCGTTCGGGGTGTGGACCCAGGCGCGGCTGTCGGGGTGGGGGCGCACCCGATGGGCTTCTCGGTCCATGGTGGCCCGCCACACCGCCTTGGGCAGCTCGTGCTCCCGGAGGGGCTCCCTCCATCGCAGCCGCCACGTCGGGGTGGCCTCCTTGGGGAGTCGCAAGGGCCGATCGGCGACCGCCCATCCGAGGATGTTGTGGCGGCCTTCGTGCACCAGGGTGACCCGGGCAGGGAGCCCGTTCATCCACTGGGCCGCCTCTGAGCGGGGAAGCTCGAGCCACAAGTCGGTGAGCGTGAGGTCGCGGAGGCGCACCGGGATTCGGCGGTCGCCGATCCCGAGCTCGACCGCGAGCCCGAGGGCCCGCAGTCGGTCCCGGCGGGCGTCGGTGCGGGGGTCGGTGACTTCCTGGCGGAGGTGGGTGAGCTCGGCGTTGAGCACGCCGCTGGCGTGCAGCGCTTGGGCTTCTCGTTGCTGCACGCGCTCCAGGGCGGCATGGCCCTTGGTCCGCTGCTGGTTGCGGGCGCGCATCGTGGTCCAGCCGCCGAGCAGGCCCGCCCCGAGCAGGCTCGCCGACACGAACACCGCCTCGGGCCACGACGCACCCGTGGTGCACACCGCCACGGTGGCGACGGCCCAGGGGAGCAACACGGTGCGGAGGAGCTCTGGGAGCACGAGGGGACCTCTTTTCGGGGGTGTCGACCCCATCGGATCGGCGAGGGCGGAGATTCAGGTCGAATCCCACCTGTGTCCTCGAAGGGCCTGCGGGCTACGGGATGGGCATGAACTGCTGGGCCCTGCTCTTTTGGCTCGCATGCGGCGGGCCGACGACGCCTGCAGAGCCTGCCCAAGACTGGCGCGGGCTCATCGCCGGCTGGCACCACCCCGCACCGCTCCCACCTGTGGCCTTCCGGGACGGCGATGTGGACCGCACCCTCGCGGATCTCCGCGGCCGCTGGACCCTCGTGGGCTTCGTGTTCACCCGCTGCGGGAACGCCGAGGCCTGCCCGCTCACGATGCAGCGCTTCGCGGTGCTGCAGGATGCCTTTGGCGGCGATCTGCAGCTGGTGGTGTTCACCCTGGACCCGGAACACGACACGGCGGCGAGGCTTCGGGACTACGCGGTGGCCTACGGGATCGACCCAGACCAGCTGGTGCTCGGCACCTTGCCTCCGGGGGCCGACCCTGCGGTGCTGCGGGAGGGGCTGCCGTCGCTGTTCAACGTGTTCGCCCTCGGGGAGGGGCCCACGACGTCTCACCCGACCCGGCTGACGCTGCTGGCGCCGGACGGGACCGAGGCGGCCCACTGGGAGGCGGCGGACATCGATGCAGCCGCGGTGCGGGCGGCCATCGCCCGCTAGGGTCAGCGACGCCTGCGGGCCGCGAGGAGCACGGGCATGCCGAGCATCAGAGCGCCCCAGGGGTTGGGGGCGGCCGCGCAGCCGCATCCGTTCTCGGCCACGGCACCTTCCAAACCCAAGGGGTCCAGGGTGTCGGTGTCGGCGTCGGTGTCGGCGTCGGTGTCGGTGTCGGTGTCGGTGTCGGCGTCGGCGTCTGCGTCTGCGTCTGCGTCGGCGTCTGCGTCGGCGTCTGCGTCGGCGTCGGCGTCGAAGCCCCCGGTGTCCCCGGTGTGGCCGCTGTCCACCGGATCGGTGCCGCAGTCGCCAGTGTCGTCCAGGGTGCCGTCGTCGCAGTCGTCGTTGACGCCGTTGCAGGGGATCTCGGGAAAGAGCGGGGACGCCAAATCGGTGGCGTCGTCGCAGTCGTCCGCGTTGTCGACGTAGCCATCTGGGGCCAGGCAGTCTTCGACCGGCGTGGCGTCGGGGTCGCCGAATCCGTCGTCGTCGGTGTCGGGGTACCACACCGAGACAGGCAGCCCTTCGTCGATGTCGCCGTCGCAGTTGTCGTCGATGCCGTTGCACTGCTCTGGCATGCTGGGCGACACGAGGATCTCGCCGTCATCGCAGTCGAGGTTGTTCGGCACGGAGTTGGGGGGCGCGCTGCAATTGTAGACCGGGATGGCGTCCTCGTCCCCGAAGCCGTCCCCGTCGCTGTCGAGCCACCAGTTTTGGTAGGCCGTGCCGTCGTCTGGGACCATGTCGCAGTCGTTGTCCAGGCCATCGCACTGCTCGAGGGCATCGGGGTTGGTGTTGGGGTCGTCGTCGTCGCAGTCGTCTTGAATGGCGCTGGTGGTCTCGCCGGGGCCGTCGCAGGACTCGTCGTAGCTGGTCACCGTGCCGCCGTTGAGGTCGTGGAAGCCGTCGTTGTCGGTGTCCTTGAAACACAGCTCGATCCCGTCGCAGTCGCTGTCGGTGCCGTCGCCCGTGACATCCGGGGCCCCGGGGTATTGGAACTCGTCGTCGTCGTCGCAGTCCAGCCCAGCTGATGCCAGCGCCTCCCCGCTGTCGCTGCAGTCGGCGTCGCTGCTCGGCGCTGTGGTCGTCACCCGGTATCCGTCGTCGTCCGAATCGACGTAGCAGAGCTCCAGGCCGTCGCAGTTCTCGTCGACGCCGTTGGCCGTGATCTCGTCGGCGTCGACGTGGGCGTTGGGGTTCGTGTCGTCGCAATCCCCCACAGGATCGCTCGCCCGGGCCTCGCCCGAGTCGGTGCAGTCGGCGTCGGTGCTCTCGACGGTGTTCACGCCGTCGTGATGGTCGTCGTTGTCCTGATCCCGCCAGCAGGTCTCGTAGCCATCGCAGTCCTGGTCTCGGCCGTTGCCGATGGTCTCGGTCTCCCCAGGGTTCACTCCGGCGCGGGTGTCGTCGCAGTCGCCACCCGGTTCGGTGTCGTCGGCCTCTCCAGGGTCGCTGCAGTCCAGGTCGTTGCCCACGATCACGGCGCCGGTGTGGTAGCCGTCGTTGTCGCTGTCGACGTAGCAGGAGTCCACGCCGTCGCAGTCCTGGTCGATGCCGTCGCCGACGATCTCGATGCCAGCCGCCCCAACCCCGCCGTCTCCGTCGTCGCAGTCGGTGGGGCCCGCAAGGGAGAGGCCCGAAACCCCACAGTCGATCGCGGATGACCACCGGGTCTCGGTGCTCGGGAAGCCATCGTTGTCGAAGTCGACGAAGCACAGCTCGAGGTCGTTGCAGGCTTGGTCGGTGCCGTCGCCAGGGATCTCCGTGGCCCCGGGGTGGCGACTGTTGGTGCCCGGCGCGCAGTCGATGCGGTCGCCATAGCCGTCGCTGTCGCTGTCGGGCCCTGCGGCACCGACGTCGTAGTAGGCGGAGTCACCGGCTGGCGTGGACGTGAAGTCGGCGAGCGTCGAAGGGGCGCAGGACACCGTCCCGTTGACCAGCCCTGGGGTGACGCCGACCCAGACGTCGCCGGCGAGGTAGCCTCCGTCGATGTCTCCACCAAGGTTGTCCCAATAGAGGTTGGAGCCGCCGCTGAAGGTGCTGCCGCCGCCCTCGCCTCGCACGGCATGGGAGTCCCCGTTCTTGATGTCGTCGTTGTCCGCCACGATGCTTCGACTGATGGAGAGGGGACCGTCCTTGGTGAGCACGGCCGCGCCCTTGTCTGCCCCGTTGCCCCACAGGGTCAGGTAGGTGAGCGTGACGTCCGCGTCGTTGTTGAAGATGGCCCCGCCTTCCTTGTCGTCGTTGACGTTCTCGAGGAAGACCGACTCCAGTGCAATGAACGTCCCGTTGCTCTCCACGTAGACCGCGCCGCCATCCTTGCTGTTCGAGTCGTGGTTGCACACGATGCTGTGCTCCAGCCTCAACGTGCCGTCCACGATGCGAACGCCGGCCCCTTCGCTGTCCACGTCGCTGTTGCGGATCTTGACGCCGATGACATCGAGATCCGTGCTGCTGCCGGACATCAACAACCCACGGCGGGCGTTCTCCCCGTCGAGGGTGAGGTGGCGAATGTCGGCGTCGGCGTCGCCCTGCACTTCGAGGATGGGCGACGTCGGCGACGTCAGGACGATGTCGCTCATCCCGATGCCCCGGATGCTGACGTCCACGCCATCGACGTCGATGGCGCCGTCGACCGAGGCCGTCACGATGATGACATCGCCGTCTGAGGCGGCATCCACCGCGTCTTGCACGGTGGTGTAGTCGTCCGGCACGTAGAGGTCGGCGGCGAACGAGGGGGAGAGCAAGGCGAGCAGAGGCGTGATCATGCCCCAATTGTACATGTACCTGCGCCGAGGTGCATTTCCGAGCAGTGAGCTGCGCTCGAAGCTGGTCCGCTGCGGGGTCGATCCAGCCCCGAGGTGCGGCCGCTACCTGCGTCGCGCGATGAGGCCGAAGAGGGGAACGAGAACGCCCAGGAAGCCGACAGGAGAGGTGCTGCTGGTGCATGCACAGCCGGACTCCGCCAGGGGGACGCCGCCCGTCGGGACAAGGTCGCCGGTGGTCGCGCCCGTGTCCCCGACGGTGTCGGTGTCCGAGTCGGTGTCGGTGTCGGTGTCGGTGTCCGAATCGGCGTCGGTGTCCGAGTCGGTATCGGTATCCGAGTCGGTGTCGGTGTCGGTGTCGGTGTCGGAGGGAATGCCCGTGTCGCCGGAGTCGCAGCCCACGTCGTCTTCGGTCGTGGCGTTGCAGTCGTTGTCGATGCCGTCGCAGGTGACTTCGGGGAACGCGGGGTTCACGGTGGCGGTGGTGTCGTCGCAGTCCGACCCGTTGGCCACCGTTCCCGGGGGGGCCGCGCAGTCGTTGATCGGGGTGCTGCTCCCGTCGCCGTAGCCGTCCCCGTCGGTGTCGACGTACCAGTCCTGGGCGACGACGTCCTCGTCGACCAGGCTGTCGCAGTCGTCGTCGAGGCTGTTGCACTGCTCGGTGGCCCCAGGGAAGCGGTTGGCGTCGTCGTCGGCGCAGTCCTCGCTGTTGGCGGCTTGGTTGGCGTCGTCGCACGCGAGGGGGCCGTCGACGGTGGTCGTGCTGCCGTAGCCATCGTTGTCGACATCGGCGAAACACAGCTCTAGCCCGTCGCAGTCCTGGTCCTCGCCGTCGCCGGCGACCTCGGTGGCGTCGGGGTTCACATGGTCGTCGCTGTCGTCGCAGTCGTCGGCGTTGTCGACGTAGCCAGGAGGCGCCATGCACTCCTGGAGCAGGTCCGCGGGGCTGCCGTAGCCATCGATGTCGTCGTCGGCGTACCAGGTGGGCAGGACGCCGTTGTCGACCACCGTGTCGCAGTCGTCGTCGACGCCGTTGCAGATCTCCGTGGCCCCGGGGTTCACCGCCGCGACGTCGTCATCGCAGTCGGGGCCGGCCGTCGCGACGGCTTCTCCGTTGTTGCCGCAGGACAGGTTGTTGCTCGCGACCGTGTCGTCGGTGCGGTAGCCGTCGCCGTCGTCGTCGACGTAGCAGAGCTCGTCGGTGTCGCAGTTCTGGTCGATCTCGTCGCCGGGGATCTCCGCTGCAGCCGGATTCACCGCGCCGTCGGTGTCGTCGCAGTCCACGGGCGCGCTGGCGAGGGCTTCCCCGTTGTCGTTGCAGTCGGCGTCGGTGGAGTCGACGGTGCCGTTGGTGCGTGCGCCGTCGTTGTCGGCGTCCACGAGACAGATCTCCCCTCCGTCGCAGTCCTGGTCGACCCCATCGCCGGGCACCTCGGTGGCCGCCGGGTTCACCGCAGCGTCGGTGTCGTCGCAGTCGAAGGGGGCGCTGGAGAGCGCTTCGCCGCTGTCGTTGCAGTCGGGGTCCGCGGACGTCGTGGTGGAGGTGGTCCGGGCGTTGTCGTTGTCGTTGTCGACGTAGCAGGTCTCGACCCCGTCGCAGTTCTGATCGACGCCGTCGCCGATGCCCTCGCTCGCCGCGGGGTTCACCGTGGGATCGTCATCGTCGCAGTCGATGGGGAGGCTGTTTCGGGCCTCGCCGGCGTCGTTGCAGTCGGTGTCGAGGCTCGTCACGGTGTCGGTGGTGCGGGCCGCATCCCCGTCGCTGTCGACGTAGCAGATTTCCTGGCCGTCGCAGTCCTGGTCGCGGTTGTCGCCGACGCCCTCGGAGGCGCCCGGGAAGATCGCCGCGTTGGAGTCGTCGCAGTCGATGGGAGCGGACGCGAGGGCCTCGGTGGCATCGTCGCAGTCGTCGTCGGCGCTGCGGAAGCTGCTGGTGACCCGCGCGCCATCGCCGTCGGCGTCGCCGTAGCAGATCTCCTGGCCGTCGCAGTCTTGGTCGATGTTGTCGGCGATGACCTCGATGGCGCCCGGGAACACGGTGGGGTCGTTCGGTGCGCAGTCTTCGGAGTCGGCGCTGCCGTCGCCGTCGGAGTCGACGAATCCGAACGCGCCGATGTTGGGCGACTCAGACGGGTCACCCGCGCCGAAGGCGGGCGAGCCGAAGGTCGGGGTGAAGTCCGCGAGGGTCGACGCCGCGCACGACACGGTGGGGTTGGCGAGCAGCGGGTCGCCGAAGATGTCGTTGGTCAGCGGCTGGTTGGTCGTGCCGTCGATGTTGCCATCGTAGAGGTTGTGGCCGCCGAGGAACCCCGAGAAGGTGAACTCCCACACCACGTACTGGATGTAGCCGAACGAGCTGGAGTCGTTGTTCAGGACGATGTTGTTGGTGAGGACCGCGGTGCCGTCCTCGATCTCGACCGCTGCGCCGAAGTCGGCGGTGTTGTCGTAGAACGTGTTGTTGATGAGGGTGAGGTCGCCGTCGCTCTGCACGGCGCCGCCGACGTAGGCGTCGTTGTCGAAGAAGACATTGTTGATGGCCACCAGGGTGCCGCTGGTCGACACCCGTGCCCCGGCCCCCCGGATGCTGGCGCTGTCGGTGTTGTTGCACACGATGGAGTTGGTCAGGGTGACCTCGGAGGAGCCGTACACCCGCAGGCCCACTCCCCAGCGGAACGACGAGTCGCCGTCCCGGAGCTTGACGTCGTCCAGCTCCACGACCGCGCTGTCATCGCTGTTGAGCACGCCTTCGGTGTTGGTGGCGCGAACGGTCAAGCCCGACACCTTGACCTGCGCTCCGTTGTTCACCGTGAACCCATACTCACCGGTCCCGTCGTCCAGGATCGTGGCGTTCATTCCAGCGCCGATGATGGTCAGGTCCTTTCCGACGACGACGTCGCCTGAGAAGGTGCCGGCCTCGATCACGATGGTGTCGCCGTTGCTGGCGGCGTCGACCGCGTCCTGTACGGTCGACTCGTCATCGGGGACGTCGATGGTGGCGGCGTGGGCCGGCGAGAGCAGTGCGAGGACGGTGAGGATCGACATGGCCGCAGTCTACTGCCTGACGCCGTCGTCCGCAGGGCTTCGTGGGCTGCGCGTGGTCTTATCGGCGTCGGGTCCACGGCCCGGTGATGCTCGCCGGGCGGGAATCGAGGGGCGTGCAGCCGCAGGCTGACGAGAGGCCCTGGGTGTCTTCGCTCGTGGTGGTGGGATCCGTATCTGCGTCGGTGTCGGCGTCGGCGTCGGTGTCGGTGTCGGTGTCGGTGTCGGCGTCGGTGTCGGCGTCGGTGTCGGTGTCGGTGTCGGTGTCCGCGTCGGGGGTCCCGGTATCGGCGGGCCCCGTGTCGCACCCGACGTCGTCGAGGGTGACGGGGTCGCAGTCGTCGTCGATGCCGTTGCACGGGACCTCAGGCAGGCCCGGAGACATCGCAGCCTCTCCATCGTTGCAGTCGAGGTCGTTGGACACATGGTTCGGCACGTCCCCGCACGACGCGACCTCGCGCCCGTTGGCCACGCCGAAGCCATCGCCGTCGTCGTCGGGGTACCAGATCTCGACGTCGAGCCCATCGTCGATGGCGACGTTGCAGTCGTTGTCGACGCCATCGCAGACCTCCACCCCCGTCGGGCTGGCGTTGGCGTCGGTGTCGTCGCAGTCGAGGGGAGCGGAGGCGAGCGCCTCGTTGGGGTCGCTGCAGTCGAGGTCGTTGCCTTCGAGGGGCACGTCGGTTCGAGCGCCGTCGCCGTCGCCGTCGAACAGGCAGGTCTCGATGCCGTCGCAGCTCTGGTCCACGCCATCGCCGGCTACTTCGTAGGCCCCTGGGTAGACGCTCGCATCGGTGTCGTCGCAGTCGTCTTCGGCCCGGGCTCCGTCGCCGTCGCCGTCCACGACGTCGTACGCTCCGATGTCGTCGAAGAGGCCGTCGGCGCTGCCGGCACCGATGGCGGGGGAGCCATCCAGAAGGGTGCCGTCGAAGGTGTCGCACGCCGCGAGGGCGCTGGCGAGCATCGGGTCGAGCTGCAGGTCGTTGGTGGCGTACGGCTCGTCGCTATCGCCATCGCTGTTGTCGTGGAAGAGGTTGTGGCCGGATGCCCCGGTGACCATGGCGGACGCACGGGTCTGCACGGCCATCGCTCCGGTGTGCCCGGCGATGATGTTGTTGATCAGCGTCACGTCGCCGCCGTACACATCCACGGCGGCCCCGATGTCGACGCTGTGGTTGCCGTACAGGGTGTTGTTGACGAGGTCGGCGCTCACGGCGAGCCACACCCCGGCGCCGTAGTCGGCCTCGTTGCCCACGAGGACGGAGCCGGAGATCAGCACTGAGGCGTGGTTCTCGACGGAGAGGGCGCCGCCTCGGTACGACGAGTGGTTCTCGCAAAAGGTGCTGTCGCGCACGATCAGATCGCCGCTGCCTTCGGTGTGGAGGGCGCTGCCGCCGTCGCTCCCACGGAACGTGCAGTCCTCCACGACCAGATCGCGGCCGTGGAAGTCGACGCCGCTCAGCCCGTCGACGAGGGCGACCCGGCGGAGGGTCAGGTCGGTGCCGGCTGAGTTGGCGTTGAGCACCGAGCGCTGGCCTTGGGCGTCGATGGTGAGGTCCTCGACGGTGCCGCTGACGCCGCTGTCGTAGGTGAAGGCCCACAGATCGGCCCCGGGGCCCAGGATGGTGGCCTCGCGGCCGGCCCCACGGATGGTCAAGTCGTCCACGTGCACGACCACGTCGTCCGTGAAGTTCCCGGCCGCGATGACGATGGTGTCGCCGGGGCTGCTGGCGTCGATGGCGTCTTGCACCGTCGCGTGGTCGCCGGGCACCGCGTGCTCGGCGGCGAGGGCCGACAGGATGGGGAGCCACAGGACCGTCACGTGCCTTCCTGCGTGGGGGGGCGTCGCCGGCGGAGCCACGACCACGCGCTGTGGGTGGAGCGGGTCGCGCTGCAGCCACAGGCGCTGGAGAGACCCTCGGTGTCGACGTCTTCGGTCCCTGTGGCGATCAGCGTGTCGGTGTCGGTGTCGGTGTCGGTGTCGACATCCGAGTCGGAGTCGGTGTCGGCGTCCGCGTCGGTGTCGGAGTCGGTGTCCGCATCGGTGTCGGTGTCGGCGTCCGCGTCGGTGTCAGAGTCGGTGTCCGCATCGGCGTCGGTGTCGGTGTCCGCGTCGGTATCGGTATCGGTGTCTGCCGGCGGCGTGCCTGTGTCGCACCCGCCCTCGTCGTCGGGCGTGGCGGGGTTGCAGTCGTTGTCGACGCCATCGCACGGGAGCTCGGGCATGGCCGGGCTCACCAGATCGGTGCTGTCGTCGCAGTCGAGGGCGTTGGCCACGGTGTCCGGCGGGGCTTCGCAGTCGTTGACGCCGGCGGCGTCGCTGTCCCCGAAGCCATCGGCGTCTTCGTCCGGGTACCAGTCCTCGAAGGTCACGTTGTCGTCGAGGCTCCCGTTGCAGTCGTTGTCGATGCCATCGCACTGCTCCGTTGCGCCAGGATGGGTGTTCGGGTCGCCGTCCTCGCAGTCGCCGTCGGGGGTGCTGACGGAGGCCTCCCCCACGTCGTTGCAGTCGGTGTCGGCGCTCTGCATGGTGTCGCCCGTGCCGCCACGGTAGCCGTCGTTGTCTTCGTCGACGTAGCAGACCTCGATGCTGTCGCAGTCCTGATCGATGCTGTCGCCGACGACCTCGGGGGCACCGGGGAAGATCGTCGGGTCGTCCGGCACGCAGTCTTCGCTGTCGGGGCTGCCGTCGCCGTCGCCGTCGGGGTTGGCGTCGAGCTCGAAGTCGGCGCCGATGTCTGCGTCGTACAAGGGGTTGCCGGCACCGATGGCCTCAGAGCCTCCCGCGAGGGTGTAGATCCGGTCGGCGCAGTCGCCGATGGTGGCGCTGATCTGCGGATCGCCCAGGACGTCGTCGGTCTGCAGCGCGTTGGTGTCGAGGTCGTTGGACCAGTACAGGTTGAACCCACTGGCCCCGAGCACGGTGCCGGACGCCAGGTAGAAGCCGTAGCCGGGGGCGTTGTCCGCGAAGAGGTTGTTGACCAACAGCGTGGTGCCGGAGAGGTGCTGGTAGCCGGCCCCCTCGCCGTTGTCGGCGTCGTTGCGAAGGAAGGTGTTGTCGAGCAGGGTTCCCGTGCCGTCGACCCACACCGACCCTCCGCGCGAGGCGCTGTTGCCGTGGAACACCGAGTTGGTCACGGAGACCGCATCGAGGGAGTAGATGGCGCCGCCGTTGTTCTCGGCGCTGTTGTCGCAGAAGCGGCTGTCGCGCACCTCGAGGGTGAGCCCGCCGAAGGTGCCGGCCGAGGCGATGGCGCCGCCGTTGTGGCCCTCGTTGTCCTCGAAGGTGCTGGCGGTGACGACCAGCGTGCCTCCGGTGTGGAGGATGGCCCCTGCGCCGACGGTGCCAGTCGTGGATGCGCTCTGGTTGCCCTGGAACGTACAGCCCAGCAGGGCCACGTTCCCCGCCGACACCACCATGCCGCCCGCTGCGTCGTCCTCGCTGCCGTCTTTCACGCGCACGCGGCTGATCAGGACGTCCTGGCTCGACGCGAGAGGCTGGACGTCCACCGCGATGCCCAGGGCGGACCCCTCCCCATCCAACAGCAGGTTCTCCAGCGTGGCGCCGTCCTCGATGGTCACGACGGCCCGTGCGGCGCCGCCCTTGAGCCTGGTGTCGTCGTCTTCGCTGCCTCGAACGGTGATGGCCTTGTCGATGACGATGGGGTCGTACTCGCCAGGCTCGACCACCACCACGTCGCCGGCCACGGAGGCGTCGATGGCGTCCTGGATGGAGTTGTGGTCCGCGGGCACGTGCAGCTCGGCGCTGTGGGCGAGCAAGGCGAGGTGCAGAATCATCGAGCCTCCGAACCCGAGGCCCTCAGGGGGGCGTCGGCCTCCAGTGTACCGGCAATGGGGGGACGGCCGGGCTCACGGCGGGCTCCCCATCCCATCTGCCAGGCCGTTGCCTGATAGAGTGCGCGGCCATGATCGACTTCCTCTCCGAGTGGGCGCAGCTGCTGCTGCGCTGGATGCACGTGCTCTTCGCCATCGCGTGGATCGGGCACGCCTTTTTGTTCCACAGCCTCGAGCACGGCCTGCGTGCGCCAGAGGTCGACGGCGTCGACCCCGACGTGCAGGGCGAGCTGTGGATGGTCCACGGGGGCGGCTTCTTCCGCCTCCAGAAGACCTACAAGCTGCCCCAGGTGTTCACGGGGGCCTTGCACTGGTTCAAGTACGAGGCCCTGTTCACCTGGGTGACCGGCTTCTGCCTGATCGTGGTGCTGTACTACCTGAAGGGCGTCCTGATGGTCGACCCCCGGGTGGCCGACCTGTCGAACTGGGCTGCGGTCGGCGTGGGGCTCGGCAGCCTGCTCCTGGGCTGGATTGCCTACGACGGGCTGTGGCACACGATGGGCAAGTCGCAGCCGAAGGTGGCCACTGCCATCACAGTGGTCGCGGTCGCAGGCCTCGGGGTAGCGCTCACCCAGCTGTTGTCCGGCCGTGCGGCCTTCCTCCACATGGGGGCGGTGCTCGGTACGCTGATGACCGCCAACGTGTGGATGCGCATCATTCCTGGCAGCAAGCGCATGGTGGCGGCCCTCGAGGCGGGCAAGGAGCACAACCCGGAGGATGGCCGCATCGGGCACCAGCGCAGCGTGCACAACGGCTACATGCACTTTCCCATCGTCTTCTTCATGATCAGCAACCACTACCCGGCCATCTACGGGCACGACCTGAACTGGCTGATGCTGCTGCTCTTCCTCGCGGGCGGGGCCTTCGCGCGGCAGCTGTTCTACGACGGCATGGCCGCTGCGCTTCCGGTGAAGGCGGTGGTGCTCACCAGCTTCATCGGCGTGTTGGGGCTCACATTTCCCTATGCGGAGATCCTGGCGGAGCCGCCGCCGGAGGTGGTCGAAGACCCGTCGGCCAAGGCCATCGATCCGGCCACCGCCGGCTCGATCCAGGGTGTGGTCCGCTACACCGGCGAGGTGCCTGAGCCCAAGGAACTCAACCTGTACGGAGGCTGCGAGCTCGAGGCCAAGGGTCCGGTCTTCGATCAGCGGGTGAAGGTCCAGGGCGGCATGCTCGAAGACGCCTTCGTGACCGTGGTGTCGGGCCTCGACGGCTGGAAGGTGCCTGCGGTGCCGACTCAGGCCGTGGAGATCGACCAGCGGGGCTGCATCTACGAGCCCCGCATCCATGGGGCGCGGGTGGGCCAGGAGGTCGTGTTCATCAACTCCGACCCCATGTTCCACAACGTGCGCACCGAGAGCGACGTCAATCCGTCGTTCAACATCAACATGCCGGCCAAGGACCAGCGGGAGAGCAAGGTCTTCCGCCGGCCCGAGCGCATGGTGGGGGCGCGCTGCGACGTGCACCCGTGGATGGTCAGCCACATCGGCGTGGTGGAGCATCCATGGTTCGCCATCACCGACGATCAGGGTCGCTTCGACCTCCCGAGCCTGCCTCCGGGCGAGTACGAGCTCGAGGTGTGGCACGAGGTGCTGGGCACGAAGGCCGCGAAGGCCACGGTGGCGGCGTCGGGCACGGCCCGGGTCGAGGTGGTGTTCGACATGGCCCCGGGGGAGTAGCGCATGATCGAGGGATTCGAGGGGGCCATCGGCCTCCGGAGCCGTCGGGTGTGGGTCCACGACCACGACGGTCGTGCGCACTTCGTCGACGGGGTGGTGTGGGTTCGGGGCGAGCGCATCGTGGGCGTGGAAGAAGGCGACGGCGATGGCCGCGGCCTCGTGGAGGACCTGGGCGAGCTGTGCCTGCTGCCGGGCCTGGTCGACACCCACGTGCACATCAACGAGCCGGGCCGCACCGAGTGGGAGGGCTTCACCACGGCCACCAAGGCGGCGGCCTTGGGTGGCATCACCACCGTCGTCGACATGCCGCTGAACTGCATTCCCGTGACGACCACGGCCGAAGCGCTGGCCATCAAGCTCGCGGCTGCACGGCCGCTGCTGTACGTCGACGCGGGCTTCTGGGGCGGGGTGGTGCCAGGCAACGCCAACGAACTCGGTCCCCTCGCGATGGCCGGCATGCTGGGGGCCAAGGCCTTCACCTGCCACTCGGGCATCGACGACTTCCCCGCGTCGGACCGCGACACCCTGAGGGCCGCGATGGGGGAGCTGGCCAAGGCCGGAGTGCCGCTGCTGGTGCACGCCGAGCTCGAGTCCCCCGTGCCCGACGACGTCCGTGCCCCCACCGACTACGCCCGTTTTTTGGCCAGCCGCCCCCGGGCCTGGGAAGACGACGCCATCGCCATGGTGATCGAGCTGGTCCGAGAGACGGGCTGTGGGGCCCACATCGTGCACCTGTCGTCGGCGTCGGCGCTGGGCATGTTGGCGGCGGCGCGGGCGGAGGGGCTGCCGATCACCGCCGAGACCTGCCCCCACTACCTGTGCCTCGTGGCCGAGGACGTGCCCGACGGGGACACCGCCTTCAAGTGCTGCCCGCCCATCCGGGAAGCCAGCAACCGCGAGGCGCTGTGGCAAGGCCTGCTCGACGGGCACATCGACGCGGTGGTGTCGGACCACAGCCCGTGCACGCCCCACCTCAAGCTCCCCGAGCAGGGGGACTTCATGGACGCCTGGGGGGGCATCGCTTCTCTGCAGCTGGGCCTGCGCACCATGTGGTGGGAGGCCCAGCAGCGTGGGGTGCCGCTGGAGCAGCTCGTGGACTGGATGACGGCGCGCACCGCGGCCGTCGCGGGCCTGGGTCGGAAGGGGCGCATCGCGGTGGGGCACGACGCCGACCTGGTGGCCTTCGACCCCGATGTGGTCGACGTCGTCGACCCGACGCAGCTGGCCCATCGCCACAAGGTCACGCCGTATGCGGGGCGGGAAGCGCGGGGTCGGGTCGTGCACACCTGGCTGCGAGGCACGGCCGTCGTCCGAGACGGTGCGCTGCAAGGGGAACCACGGGGCCAAGCCCTGCTCGGGAGGAACGAATGAGTGGAGCAAACACCGACGGGCTGCAGGCCTTCGCGGATCTGACCGAGTTGTTGTCGGAGGCCGTGGGTGGCGAGGCCCTGTGGTGCAGCGACGACTGGTTCGCGGGGGTCGGCAACTTGGTGAAGGCCACCGTTCCGGTGTTCGATCCCGACGCCTACTGCGACACCGGCAAGGTCATGGACGGCTGGGAGTCCCGCCGTCGTCGGGTCCCTGGGCACGACACCGCCATCTTGAAGCTGGGCCTGCCCGGTCGGATCCGCGGCCTCGACATCGACACCGCCTTCTTCATGGGCAACCACCCTCCCTTCGGCGCCGTCGACGGGGCCTTCGTGCCCGGCGACCCCACCGTCGAGCAGCTGCGGGACGAGGTGGACTGGGTGCCCCTCACCGGCCAGGTGCCGCTGCAGCGGGGCAGCCACAACCTCTTCGCGGTGGCGTCCGACCAGGTGTTCACCCACGTGCGGCTCCACATGGTGCCGGACGGCGGGGTGGCGCGCCTGCGGGTGCACGGCGAGCCCGAGGTCGAAGCAGCGGAGGGCCGGCTCGATCTCGCCGCCCTCGTGCACGGAGGACGGCCCATTGGCTGCTCTGACATGTTCTTCAGCCCGATGACCAACCTCATCGCCCCGGGCCAGCCCGTGCACATGGGGGGCGGCTGGGAGACCCGGCGCCGCCGCGACGACGGGTCCGACTGGATCGTGGTGGCCCTCGGCGTGCCCGGAACCCCCGACGATGTCGTGCTGCACACCACCCACTTCAAGGGCAACTACCCGGACCGGGCCTCGCTGTACGGCCTGTGGTGGCCCGACGCGCCGGACGGCCATCTGCTCAAGGCGACCGACTGGGCGCCCTTGTTCGAGGGGCGAAAGCTCGGCCCGGACGCCGAGCATCGCTTCGCGGTGGAGGGTGGTCCGTTCACCCACCTCAAGCTCATCATCCACCCGTGCGGGGGCGTGGCGCGGATGCGGGTGCTCGGCACCGCTGGTGCACCGGCCCTCAGCGACGACCCCTTGCTCGAGTGGCTCGCTGGGGCGTCGGAGGACGTGCGGCGGGAGGCCTTCTTCCGGTGCTGCGGATCCACCCGCTGGGCGAAGCGGATGGCGGCCTACGGGGCCTTCGGGAGCCGCGCTGAGCTCCACGGCACGGCGGATGCCATCTGGTGGGATCTGGGCGACGGGGACTGGCTCGAGGCCTTCACCCATCACCCCCGCATCGGGGCCGACGTGGAGAAGCTGCGGGCCAAGTTCGCCGACACTGCGTCGTGGGCGGAGGGCGAGCAGGCTGCTGCGGGCGCTGCGTCCGACGCCGTGCTCGAGGCGCTGGCCGAGGCCAACCGTGCCTACGAGGCTCGGTATGGCTACTTGTTCATCGTGTGTGCGACCGGGAAGTCGGCGGACGAGATGCTCGCCATCCTGAACGAGCGCATGGCCAACCCTGCCCCCAATGAGCTGCGCATCGCTGCGGGGGAGCAGGCCAAGATCACCCACCTGCGACTGGAGAAGCTGTCATGAGCCTCAGCACCCATGCCCTCGACACCGCCCGGGGGCGTCCGGCCGCCGGGCTTCCTGTGGAGCTCGAGCAGCTGACCGACGACGGATGGGTGTCGCTCCGCCTCGGCGAGACCAACGACGACGGGCGGGTTCCGGGCTTCACCGACGGGTTGGACCTGGTCGCGGCGACGTACCGGATGTCCTTCGACACGGCGACCTACTTCGACGCGAATGGGGTGGAGGGCTTCTACCCGGTGGTGCGGGTGGTGTTCCAGATCCGGGAGCCGGACGAGCACCACCACGTGCCGCTGTTGATCAGTCCCTTTGGGTACTCGACGTACCGGGGGTCGTGAGAGAGGGGTCGCGCTTCGACCGCCGTGCCTTCAGCCAGGCCCACACCGCGGGCAGCCCCCACACGGTCACCAAGGTGGCGACCAGCAGGACCGTGGCGGGGATCAGGATGACTGAGGCGTAGGCGGGAAAGGCAGCCACGGCCACGGCTGCCAGCAGGTACATCATGGCGGCAGGGGTGACCCGCAGGTCGAACAGCAGGCTGGAGGCGAGCATCAACAGCCCGTCGAAGACCGCCCGGATGGGGGTGAGCTGCTCTGGGGTGAGGTTCGAGAGGACCGCGACGGCGGCCAGGGCGTAGGTGTAGACGGGATGGAGGCCCACGAGCACGACGATGCTCCAGTTGACATAGCTTCCCCACAGGCGCCGCCACAGCAAGGCCGTGCCGATCACGAGCGTGGCGCCGCTGGCTGTGCCGTGGATGAGCATCCAGTCGACGCCGCGCTCCATGCCCGCCAGGGACAGCGCGATGGGGATGGCGACCCAAGCGATGCCGAGGGCCAACCCCATCGCGACCCGCGCCCCAGCGTAGGTGGTGCGGTCGAGTCGGGTCTCCAGGTAGACGAGGCGGTGGCGCAGGGAACGCTGCTGGGCAGTGGCCTCTTCGACCTCGCGCCGCAGGTCGTCCGGGACGTCGGCCTGGGCCACGAGGGCCTGGGCGGCGCCGGCGTTCTCTGCGGCCAGTTCCCGTCGCACCATGGCCACGACCAGTCGGCGCCCGAGGGCCTGCGCCACGGGGTGGGGTTTGTCCCGCTGCAGGTCGCGGAGCACGAACTGGGCCGCCCCGAAGGCTTCGTAGGGCACGTCGTCGGCCTGCTCGACTTGGGCGACCAGGGTCTCGACGCCCGCCAGGAGGCGCTCGCTGGACCGGGTCGCCAGGTGGTGGCGCAGCGCGTCGCGGAAGGCGACCACCGTGGGCCTACGGGTGGGGTCGGGGTCCATGGCGGCTCGGACCAGGCGCTGCAGGGCCCAAGGCCAGTCCGTGGGGGGCGTGGGCTCCTGCTGCGCGAGGTCGCGGAGGGCTTCGATGGAGAGCACGGGGCGCGGCGGCCCGCCGGTGAGGCAGTGCCACAGCACCGCGCCGAGCAGGTAGGTGTCGCTGGTCTCCCCGACCGGACCGTCCACCGAGAACATCTCGGGGGGCATGTAGCAGGGGGTGCCCTGGAGATGCCGCTGTCCCACGAGGTCGACCAGGCGCCCTGAGGCCGTGCGGGTCGTGCGCACCGCCAGGCCCCAGTCCATGACGTAGACCTCGCCGAAGGACCCCACCATGACGTTGTCGGGCTTGATGTCCCGGTGGAGGATGCCCCGGTCGTGGGCGAAGGCGACCGCTTGACAGACCTCGAGCAAGACCTGGAGGTGCCAGCCCACAGGATCCGTCGAACCCTCTGGCAGCGGCGACACCCCCGACAGCAAGTCGGTCCATACGGTGCCCTGGATCCGCTTCATGACGAGCTGAGGGCCCTCCAAGCCGTGGGCCAGGTCGTACACGGGGACGATGTTGGGGTGCTCCAGGCGACCGGTGAGGCAGGCCTCGGCGAGCAGCAGAGGCTCGCCCGCGGGGACCAAGGCCTGCTTGATGGCCACGTCGCGCCCGAGCCGGTTCTGACGGGCCAGGTGGACCGCGCCCATGCCGCCGTGGCCGAGCTCGTGCTGCAGCACGTACGGGATCACCGCGGTGGGCTCCATGGCGGGGTCCACTGCGGGTTGGTGCTCGCCTCGGTACGTCTGCATCGGGTCGGCGTGGCTGGGGGACTCGAACCAGGTCGTGGACATGGAGCGGACTATGCCATGGGGTCAGGTGGGATCGGCCCCGATGGCCTGGTGCGCAGGTAGGCTCGAGGGGTGGGGCGGTCAGTCGCCTTGGGCGAGGCTGGCCTCGAGTTGGAGTCGTTCCGAAGGCACATCGAGGCCCAACCGGTGCATGTCGAGCACGTCGAGGGCGTCCATCGTGCGCCACCACAGGGACAACAGCCCCTCTGGGGTGGCGGAGCTTCCCTCTGCCAACCATGACTCGACGTCGACCCTGAGGCCCTCGAGGGTGAGGTCTTCGACAGGGATGGGCATCCCCTCGATTCCGTCATCGGACAACGGCACCCACAGGGTGCGGCGTGCATCGAAGCGGATCCCTTCCCATCCCTGCGGTGACGGTGCGAGGCTGGCGCTTTGGGCCAGGAGTTCGTCCTCCACGCGGCTGGGCTCGACCCCGCGGCCCCATGCGGACCCCAGCGTCTGGTAGAGCGCAACCACGACCGCCCAGGAGCTGTCACGGGCTTCGTTCGAGGCCGCGATGAACGCTTCGGCGTCCCGTCGGTTGAGGCGCATGACCACCTCGAGGGCGTGCTCCGAAGGGTCTCCGGGAGCCGCCACCATGGGCAGCTGAGGCGGCGGCAAGTGGCACAAGTGGGCTTCGCGGCCGAGGCGGATGGCCTCCAGCCGGAGGCCCAGCCGCTCTGAGTGGACCCGCTGTCGATCGGTGGCCAGGGCCGCGCGGGTATCCACGATCTCAGGGAGGGAACGCAGCCCATCGGGCTCAGAGGAAGGGCGCGGTCCCAGGTCGAGTCCAGGGACGGCGATGGACAGGACGTCGTGGAGTCCGGCCACGTCCAGCTCCACTGCGGGGGGGCCAGCGGAGAGCGTGGAGAAGTGCCACGACGGGTCGGGAATCTCGGGGTGCACGGTGCGAACCTGGCTCTGCCAGCGCAGCTGGCCGGCCTGTAGCTGGACCAGAAGCCGCTGGTGCTCGCGAGCGACGGTGTCCCACCCCGCGAGGGCGTCGTCGGCGTCGGTCAGGGCGAGGATGGTGGCGGTGACGGTGGCACAGTCGAAGGAAACGATGGCGCCGTCCGCGGAGGGGCGGGGCATCGCGGGTGGTTCGAGGTCGAGGTTGGCGAGGTCCGCCGCGTAGCCATCCCTCGCCTCCGTGAGCGCGACCAGGGCGAAGTCGAGGGCCGGGATGGCGGCGCTCGCCCCCGCCGAGGTGCTCAGGTCGATGGCGCCCGTGTCGACGCCCAGAGATGGCGCAGTCAGGTCGGGCAGCTCGACGTCGGCCGCGACGCCCGAGTGGAGCGGGTGCCCGTGCCAGGTCTGGCGGGCCGCTATCGCGTCGATGCCGAAGGACAGCTCTTCGAAGCGACTCTGGATGAAGGCCCGGTGCCCGTCGTCGAGGGTCTCGCTCGCGGAGGCCACCGCCAGCTGTCGCATGCGGGCCACCGCGCCTTCGAACGTCGCCGCTCCGTGGTCCGCCTTCGCCAGCGCCCCCGCCGCCTGCTGCGCCAAGTGGACCTCGGAGGCAGCCTCCACGAAGTCCCCCCACGGGCCGGTCGCGGCCGCTGGGCCGGGGTCGACCACCTGCATCCCCCCGCAAGGGTCGAGCACGTCGGCGATGCGTGCCGCGCGGGCCTCGGCGAGGGCGGTGGCTTCGTCCTCCAGCTCGACCAGGGCCTCGTCGACGGAGAGCAGGTCGAGCCCTCGCAGGTCGGGCATGGGGACGCCAGCGACCACGCCTCCGGTGGCCACGAAGGCCCCGTCGGGGGTGGTCGTGGTGGCGACCAGGTCGCCGAGGCGCTCCACGATGCGGGCCTCGATGTCGTCGTGGGCGGTGGCCTCGCCGGCGGCCCGAAGGCGGTCGAGGCGAGCGTTCCAGGCACGTCGAGCGAAGAGCAGGGTCTCGGCGTCACGGAGGGCCCAGGCCGCTCGGTCGGCGGCGTCGAGGGCGGTGACGAGCTCGGCGTCGTCGGTGGGCACGACCCCCTCGGGCGGGGTGGGGCAGGTGGCGAGGGCGACGGAGAGGGCGAGCTGCAGCATGGGAGCCTCCGCGCGAGCCATCGGTCGGTCGGTCCCAGACTTGAGGTGGGTGGGGTCAGACCGGAAGGGGTAAGGGGGTCCGTGCCCGCCCTTGGGCTCGTGCGGAGGACCATGCCGTCGCTGGTGCCGACCTGGACCGAGCTGCTGCCTCTGCTTCGGGAGGCCGCGGACGCAGGGCGTTTCCATCACCACCTGTCGATGAACGCGAACAAGCTGGCGTGGATGCGCTCGGATCCCGCCGCGGCCGGCATCGTGTCCCGGGCCCACACCCGGGCCGCCGACGGGGTGATGGCCCAGGTGGAAGCGGCGCGGGCGGGGGCCCCTTGGCCCGAGCGCATCCCCGGCGTGGAGCTGGCGGGCCGGCTGCTGGAGGAGGCAGCGGTGCGCCGCTGGCGCGTGGCCCTCGTGGGGGCCCGGGCGACGGTGGTGGGGGAAGTGGGCCGGCTGTGGGCGGACCGCGGCGTGTCCATCGTGCACCTCGAGGATGGCTACGACCCCGACGACGACGCGGTGATCGCCCGCATCCGTGCCGCACGGCCCCAGCTGGTGCTCGCGGCGCTGGGTTCCCCTCGGGCTGAGGCCTTCCTCGACCGAGCCCGCTTCGATGCCCTGTGCCTCGGGGTCGGCGGCAGCTTCGACGTATGGGCCGGGGCGGTGCCGCGGGCGCCGGCCTGGTCCCGCGCCGTGGGCCTCGAGGGGGTGGTGCGGGTGGCCCGGCAGCCCCGCACGCGGCTGAGCCCGTTCGTGCGCTCGCTCACCCGCCTGGTGCGTCGGTGAAGGACCGGCTGGCGATTGCGCTCGGCCTCGCGGTGGCCCTGCGGCTGTGGCTCGACCTGGCCTGGCTGCCGGCGTCGGTCGCACAGGGGCTGACGGCGGCCATGGGGGTGGGCTTCGTGGCCGTCGGGTGGCGACGGTTCGCCACGCATCCGCTGCGTGCGCCCCTGGTGGCCTTCGCGGCGTGGACCCTCCTCGGCTTGCTCCGCGGGGGCGACGTCGATGCCCTTCGCTACGGTGCCCACCTGCTGGTGCCCCTGGCCTGGCTGCTAGCGAGCGAGCGGGCCGATCCCCGCTGGCCCCGCTGGCTGTTGGTGGCAGGCTTGGTGCCCATCGCGGCCTCGCTGGTGTGGCTGGGGCTGGGGCAGCCCGACGACCACGTGCTTCACGGGGTCCCGAGGCTCCATGGGGCGTTCCGCAACCTCCACGGGCACGCGGTCGCCATGGCGGCGCTCGCCAGCGTCGGGCTGTGGGAGTTCGCCCGTCGCCAGGGGAGCCAACCCCTCGGGGTGTTCGTCGCGGGGCTCGCCGGGAACTGCCTGCTGCTCGCCTACGTGCGCACCCTGTGGATCTTCGTGGCCTTGGTGGCCTTGGTGCTGCTCCTGCTCGGGCGGCGCTGGGCCGTGCTGGGGGCGGGCGGCGGGCTGGTCTTGCTGCTGGCGGGGCTCTCGGAGCGGGTGCAAGAGCGCTTCGCCGACATCGTCAGCGTGCTGACCCTGCAGGCGCCGGCGGACGGGTGGGGGGCCATCGGGTCGTGGCGCGGGCGGATCTGGGCCGAGAGCGTGCAGAGCTACGCCGAAGGCCCCTGGTGGCACTGGCTGGTCGGGCGCGGGCTCGGGGAGCACGTGGGGCTCCACAAGCACCTCGATCCCCACAACGAATACCTGTCCATCGTGTTCCAGCTCGGCGGGATCGGCCTGGCGCTGTGGCTGTGGCTGATGGGGGCTGCGGCCTGGGCCTGCTGGAAGGCCGGCGAGCGCGGGCGGCTGGGCTTGGCGCTGATCGTGGCGGTCGTCGCGACGTGTGCGGTGAGCAACGAGTGGCTGACCCGGGCCACGATGCAGTGGGTGACCTTCGGGGCGGTGGGCTGGGCGCTGCGTGAAGACCGATCAGAGCCGACATAGACGGCGCCGCGGTGATCGCGGTTGTGGAGGATGCCTCGCGATCCCGGTGGCCGTGCTCGGCGCCCGGGGGGGTCAAGGGCAAGCAGCGGAAGGTCATCGAGCTCGGGAACGAGCGATACGCCGCGCCGTAGGGACGACAGCGGAGCGCGCGGGGCGGAACGGCGGGGGGACTCGGCCTCGAACCCTGTGTGAAACGAGCCGATTCTGACACCTTGGGGCCTGGTCCCGACGCCGTCTGCGTATAGATTGTAGTGCAAGGAGGCTCCCTCATGGCCACCGCCATCGCCACCGACAGCCGGGACGTTCTGCTGGAACTCCATGGCCTTCTCAAAGACCTCGACCCCGTCCGGTGGTCTGCCGAGCTGCGAGACACCCTCGCCACGCGGCTCGCCGTGCTCCGGGAGCGGTCCCACCTGCTCCTCGACGAGCTCAAGGTCGCCGCCTCGGCGTGGACGACCGCGCTGCTGGACCCGGTCGGTCGCTTGGTCGACACCCTCGATGGCGCGCCGACGGCCGAGGACGACAAGAAGACGTGGATGGGCTTTCGGGCCACGATCGCTGCCGAGTACGCCGCGCTGGCCAAGGCCGCCGAGGCCTTTGATGTGCACGTGCCCGCGCTGCGGCCGACGAACTACACCCGCAACGTCTTCCACGTGCTGAACGCCGTGTGGGTGCTGTGTGTGGTCGAGTACGCGCTCACCACCAACACGCGCCTCATCGGCGTGGCCATCTTCGGGCTCGTGTTGTCCTGGGGCATGGAGATCGGGCGCCGGGTCTCCCCCGGGGTCAACGACTTCCTGATGGGCGTGTTCTCCAAGGTCGCGCACCCCCACGAGGCCCATCGGGTCAACTCTGCGACCTGGTACGCCACGGCCTTCATCCTGCTGGCGACCTTGTTCCCCCTGCACGTGGGTGTCGCCGCGCTGGCGGTGCTCGGACTCGGCGACCCCGCGGCCGCCATCATCGGCCGGCGCTGGGGTCGGCATCGCTTCGCCAACGGCCGCTCGGTGGAGGGCAGCCTGGCCTTCATCGTGTTCGGCATGGGCGCTGCGGTGCTCGCCCTGAGCCTGTGGTACGCCGAGCTCGGCATGGCCTCCATCCTGGCCCTGAGCTTCGTGGTGTCCATCTTCGGCTCGGTCGCCGAGCTATGGACCCGCCGGGTCGACGACAACTTCGCCATCCCGATCGCCGGGGCCATCGGCGGACAACTTCTTCTCTGGACGGGCTTGCTGTGATCGACACCATCAAGACGCGCTGGGCCGACCTGAAGGCTCGCTACCAGCAGCTGCTCACCGACTACGGCTACGGCGCCTTCGGGGTGTGGTTCGTCATCTTCGTGCTGACCTTCGGCAGCTTCTACGTGAGCATCACGACGGGCATGGAGGTCGACTCGGCCGTCGCCAGTGCGGGCACCATCGGTGGCGCCTACCTGATGACCCAGGCGACCAAGCCCGTGCGGCTCGTGGCCACCCTGTTGCTCACCCCGGTGGTGGTCGGCGGCTACCGCCGCATGCGTGGACTGCCGGCCATCGCGCCCGCCGCGGTGGCGCCCGAGCCGGTCGAGGCCGTCGAGAACGCCTGAGCCCTCAGGGGCCCCACAGGGTCTCGGCGAGCTCCTGCTCGTCGGAGAAGGGGAGCGCGTCGTCGAGGAGCCGGTAGTTGGCCGGATCGGTGACCAGGTGCTGCATGCCGGTCAGCAGGGTCTCGCGGTCGTCCGCGAAGGGGATGTCCTTCAGCAGGATGGCCAGCTGCGCCATGCTGAGGTGGCGCTGCGGGGCTGCCTTCAGGATCAGGTTCACCTTCTCGTCGGCGAAGGGCTCGGCCCGCACGGCCCCGTGGAGTTGCAGGAAGGACGAGCCCCCGGCGGGCTGGCCCCCGTGGGCCGGGGCTGCGCCGTTGGGGGTGGCGGGTGCGGCGGCCGGCTTGTCCTCAGCGATGACCCGCCCTTGCTCCGTGACCGACTTGCGGCTGTAGAACAGGCGGAGCTGCTCGCCTGAGCGCACCGTCCACGCGCCGCTGTACACCGTCTTGCCGAGGAGGTTCTTCGCTTGGACGTTGTGCTCGCCGGGGACCAAGTCGTAGGCGACGGCGTGCATGCAGCCCTCGCAGGCGTACTGCATCATCTTGCCGTCGATCAGGAGGATGATCGGCTGCTGGGTCTCGAAGCGGATCTGGGCGTCGGCCTTCTGCAGGGCGCCCGGCGGGGGCAGCGGGGGGGTGGGTGTGGACGCTGGTGGGGTGCCTGTGTCGGTGGTGTTGGTCGTGCCGTCGGCGACGAGGGTGGGGGCCTTCTCCGTGGCGGTGGAGAGCACGAGGTCGCGCTTGCCCTGGACCGACGGGTGCTGGTCGGTGAGGCCGAAGGCGGCGAGGCGGTCGGTGACGTAGGCCTGGGCCTCGGCGACGTCCACCTGGCCATCCGGGGCGCCGGAGATGTGGCCGTCGGCCCAGCCGCGGAGGGCGCCGAGGGCGAGGTAGGTGAACGCGCCGTGCTCGGCCCCTGGCATCGGGCCCGACCACTCGCCCGGTCCCGCGGCCGTCCACTCCACCCGGTCGGGCTGCTTGGGCGCGGCGTAGGCGGGGACGGCGAAGCGCTTGCCGGCGACCAGATCGCTGCCGTCGCGGCTGCGTCCCGTGTAGCAGGTGTCGAGGAGGAAGACGGCGGAGCCTTTGCCTTGGTCGGCGCGGTCGTAGAGCTCCGAGAGCCGCACGGCCCGGGCCTGGAAGGTGGCCTGGTCGGCCTGGGTGTCGGCGCCCAACAGCACGCGCTCCCCGGACTCGGGGTCCGCTGCGCCGTGGCCGGCAAAGTAGACCCAGAGGGTGCCGTCGGTGCCCACCGTGGGGGCGAGCTCGTCGAGGGCCTTGAGGATCTGCTCCCGGTTCGCCCCTTTGCCCAGCATGCGAATGCGGGCGTCGGGCACCCCGCGGCTGTAGCGGAGGAACCCCCGGACCGCGCGGGCATCGGCGTCGGCGTGGGGGACCTTCGGCAGCATGAAGTAGTCCTCGATCCCGATGACGACCGCGGCGTCGCTCGGGGCCGTGGCGCCGGTGCGCACGGCGTCGTCGACATCGGGCAGGGCGAAGGCGAGGGAGAGCGTCCACAGCATCGGTGACTCCTGGCGTGGGTGCTTCTATCCCCCTTCGAGGAGGAGGAGCCCGGTCAGAGGGGGCCCTTGAAGGCGGCCGGCGAGCCCGTGGGCACCACCAGCAGCGCCACCACCTTGCCGTCGGCCTCCGAGCCGATGTAGCCGACGTAGCCGTTGGTGGGCAGGCGGCACAGCAGCGCGTCGCCTTCGTGGTCGAGGGCGCCGAGCCACAGGGACTGGTCTTCGCGGCCGTCCATCGCGTGGGCGACCTTCCAGGCCGTGGCCTCCGCGAGGGTGATTGGGTCGGAGAAGGCAACCACCTGTCCCGCCTCCACGGGTTGCCGGGGCCGGTCGGCGCTGTCGGCGGGGGTCCAGCGGGCGATGAGGCCGCCCGGCACCGAGATCAAGAAGGCCCGCAGCGTTCCGTCGGTCGCCGCGGCGCGCACCCGGAGGGCTTCGGCGTCGAACTGGGGCAGGTAGCGGTGGATCCACAGCATGCCGGGCAGCGGGGCCACCGCGAGCGTTCCTCCGGGGATGGGGAGCATGCCGATGTCGAGCACCACTCCTTGCTGGAAGCACGCCAAGGCATCGCGGAGGGGGCGGAGCGCGGCCCCTGGGTTGCGGGCGCGAGGCGTTCGCGGCGTCTGGCTCATGGGGGTGAGCATCGAGAAGGGGCCGAGGGGGTCGGTGTCGACCGTGGCGATGCGCACGATGCGCCAGCCATCGAGGCCCCGGCGGAGGCGGATGTCCAGGTGGGGGGCCACGCCGCCGTGGCTGACCCCTGCTTGCGCGTCGTCGTCGCCCTCCATCACGCCAGAGACCAGCGGCTCGAAGGGCTCGTCGACCAGGGGTTGGAGCATGGTGGCCAGATCGCCCTCGGGCGAGGCGACGAAGTGCTGCTCGCCGAGGTGCTCCAGCTCCTCCTCCCATTCGTCGGGGCGCAGGTCGCCGCTCCGCAGGCCGAAGGTGGCCTCGAGGACGTCGTCGAGGAAGGCCTGCACCCGGCTGGCGGCGGAGACGCCGTCGGCGCTGAGGTGTGGATCCCGGAGGATGGTGTGGGTGCTGGCGAGCTCGGCGAAACCTGGCGATCCCCCTTCCGTGTCGATGGCGTCGGGGGTGGTCGTCGGATCCGCGCGGAGGGAGCGGGCGCCCAGCGCGATCAGTCCGGCCGCAGCGACCAGCAACGCCACCCCTGCGATCCCTACGCCCATCGCCAACGACACCATCACCCCGCAGCGTTGCGTCCCACGCAAGCACCGGCGGCCAGTCTAGTCCAGGCGGCCGGGCTCGGATCCCGGGCGCTGTGGTGGGGGGGGGGGGACTCCGTCGACATGCGGGTCTGGGTCGCATAGGTCGCGCCGATGCAAAACGTCGCCATCCACGGGCTTGGGCACGTGGGTCTGCCTCTCGCGGCGGCCATCGGGCGGGTGCATCGTGTGTGTGGCGTGGACCCGAGGGGCCGGGCGGTGCTCGATGGTGCGGAGCGGGAGCCGGGGCATAGCGGGGGCTCCCAGTGAGGGTCGGCGTCGCCCTCCGCTACCTCAGGCCCGGTAGAGTCGGTGGCTCAGAGGTCTACTGTCACAGCCTCGTCGCGGCCCTTCGGGAGCTTGACGTCGAGTTGGTGCTGTTCTGCTCTGCCGAGGCGGCCGACGGATTCGCTGCTGGCCCGAACGTCACCGTGGTCCCTGCTCGCAGACCCTACTCAGCCGGGGGGAGGCTGGCTGCCGAGAACCTAGGCTTGGCGCGCCACGTTCGCCGGCACGGGCTCGATCTACTCTTTTTCCCAGCCAACTTCGGGGCGCCCCTGCTGCCGTCGCGGGTGCCGCAGGTGGTCACTGTGCACGACCTCCAGCACCAGTGGCTGCCCCAGCATCTGCCCCGAAGGGTGCGATGGGAGCGGTCGCTGCTCTTCGGAGCCACCTTCGCTCGCCGCAGCACGCGGGTGATCGCGATCAGCGACTTCACCCGCGCCGACCTTCTCCATCGGTGGAGGCTGGCTCCGGAGCGGGTCACGACGGTGCTCGAGGGGGTGCCCGAGGAGGTCCCGGCCAACCCCGAGCGCCAGCTGCGCACCTCACGGGAGCTGGGTCTGCATCGTCCGTTCGTCTTCTACCCGGCCGCCGATCACGCGCACAAGAACCACCTCGGCTTGGTGCGGGCCTTGGCCCGGCTGCACGAGTGCCACGGCCCCGAGCTCGATCTTGTGCTCACGGGCTCTCGAGGCTCGGTGTGGGCCGAGGCCGAGGCCGAGGCCGCTAGGCTGGGTATCGCTGAGCATGTGCGCCACCTCGGCTTTGTGGAGCGTGGCCAGCTCTTCGACTTGTTCCACCTCGCGTCCGTGATGGCTTTTCCCTCTGAGTTTGAGGGCTTCGGCTTGCCGCTCCTAGAGGCCCAACGTTGCGGCCTTCCGGTGGTGGCCTCGACGGCGGCCTCCATTCCGGAGGTGTCCGGGGGAGCCGCGGTGCTGGTCGGTCCGCACGACGTCGAGGGCTGGGCCGCCGCACTGCATCGTGCCCATGGTGATGTGGAACTGCGCGCAGACTTGATCGCCCGAGGCCATGCCAACGTCGACCGGTTCTCGTGGGAGCAATGCGCCCGCGAGACCCTGGCGGTCTTCGAGGACGCCCTACGCGGGTAGGAACAGGAAGTCGGCCACCCGCGAACGCCCAGGCGGGCGCACACCGTCGACCAGCGGCTGGTGCTTCTCGGCGTCGAACGATGCTAGCGGATGACGCTCGCCCTCGAAGATGAAGAAGCCGCGGTAGCCTGCCTCGTCGAGGAGCGCGAAGGTCAGCTCCATCTCCCCCTCAGGCTGATGATCACGCTCGATCTCTACCCAGAGAACCGGGCGCTGGGTGCGCAACGTTTCCCGGGCTCCGCGAAGCACCGCGAGCTCGTGACCCTCGACATCGATCTTCAGGAAGCCGATGTTGTCGTGGCCCATGGAATCGAGCGGGCGGGTCTGGACGGGCGTGCGCACGACATCGTGCCCCTCGAATGACTTCGACAACGACCCGTGGGTGCGGCTCGCGCCCTCGCCCCAGATTGGGGTGACCAGCTCGAACGTGCCCTCGGCGTCGGAAAGGGCGATGGCGGAGCAGGTCACATTGGCTGGCGCGTAGCGGCGCAAGAGGATCTGCATCTGGGGATCCGGCTCGTACGCCCACACGTGCTGGGAACGGCGGGCCAGGGCGGCCGTGAGGATGCCGCGGTTGGCCCCCACGTCGACGGCGTTCCGAGCAGGATCGACATGGGCGTCGAGGACCCCCCGGGCGGCCAGCTCGGAGCGCTCGAAGCGCCTCACCCGCCAACGGTGGTAGAGCGGATCGGGCACGAGCTTGCGCACCCGACGGCGGGCACGGCGCATAAGCGACTGGGAGGAAGCAGACACCTCGTCCCATCACCCGGTTGCCTGGGCGAGTCAACCGCCAACGGCCCGGCTACATGACCAGGCGACGAGGAGCCCCATGCAGCCCCGAGTGCTGTTCATCATGCGCGTGCTGTCGCCCTTCCAGCTCGATCTGGTCCGGGCGATGCGAGGCCTTGGGATCGACGCCCGAATTCTGATCCCTGATGGCGGCATCGGCACTCGGCCCAAGCACTGGTCGGTCCCGGTGCCCGAGTGGGCCATCCTCAAAAACATCCACAACTCACGCCGGAAGCTCAGGCGCATCTTCGACGACATCGCACCCCACGCCGTCATCTATGGCGGCTACCGGGGGGCCGTCGGCCGTCATGCTGCCAAGCTCTGCAGGAAACGTGGGGTGGGCATGGTCTTCTGGCTCGAGCAGCCCTTCCCAACCTTTGCCTGGCGGAACACGTTCCGCGAACTGGTGATTGCGCACATCGTTCGCCAGGCCGACATGCTGATGTGCATCGGCCCCCGGTCGATGGCCTACTACCAACGCTTGATTCCCGACGCAGGGCGATTGCACTGCGTGCCCTATGGCGCAGACCTCGAGCCCAACCTCGCCTTCGAGCGCACGTGGGCCACCGAGGGACCGGTCACCTTCTTGTTCAGCGGGAAGTTGGTGCACCGCAACAACATCGGGGAGATGCTCTCGGCGTTCCGCGTGGTGCGTCAGCGTCACGGCGACGACTGTAGGCTGCTGCTGTCGGGGTACGCCGGCTTTGATGCCGAGATCCGAAGACAGATTCTTGGCGACGCCGTGTTGCGGCCTGCGGTGTCTTGGGATGTCGATTTCGACACTTGGGACGACCGACTGCGCCCGTTCAAGCACGCGGATGTGTTCTTGCTCCCGGGTCTGCACGCCGGATGGGGGCTGACCGTGCCCGAAGCCATGTCGCTGGGCATGCCGGTGATCGGCTCGGACGGCATCGAGTCGGTCCGCACCTTGATCCAGCATGGCCGCAACGGCCTGCTCGTACAGCCGACCTACTTCGACATCATCGATGCGATGGAGCGACTGATCGGCGACCGGAGGCTCCTTCGAACGCTGGGGGAGCAAGCCCGTGACGATGCCATGGTCTGCGACAGCACGGCGGTGGCGGCCCGGATGGTGATGCTGCTGCGGCCCTTCTTGGAGCGATAGGCTGGCACCCTTCGACACGGCGTGGCGCGTCGCATAGGTCGCGCCGATGCAAGACGTCGTCATCCACGGGCTCGGCCACGTGGGTCTGCCCCTCGCGGCGGCCATCGGGCGGGTGCATCGTGTGTGGGGCGTGGACCCTCGGGGCCGGGCGGTGCTCGATGGTGCGGAGCGAGAGCCCGGGCTGGTCGAGGCGGTGGCGTCGCTGCAGATGGACGCTCCTCCCGTGTCGGTCGACGTGGCGATCGTCGCGGTGCCGACCCCCCTCGCTGGGGAGGGGGCGGCCGACCTGTCGGCAGTGAGGTCCGCCACCGCGTGCGCCCTCGAGGTGCTGCGGGAGGGGGGCTTGCTGTTGCTGGCGTCCACGTGTCCGGTGGGGACCGCCCGAGGCCTGTCGGTGCCCGCAGGGATCGCGGTGGCATCGCTGCCGGAGCGGGGGCTGCCGGGGCGCATGCTCGCCGAGGTCGTCGGTGCGGCGCGGCTGGTCGGCGGGGTAGGGGAGGCCGCCACCGATCGTGCCGTGGCCTTCGTCGCGACGTGGTGCGACGGTGAGGTGATCGGCGTGTCCGCCGAGGAGGCCGAGCTCGCCAAGCTCGTGGAGAACAGCTGGCGGGACCTCTCCATCGCCTTCGCCAACGAGGTCGAGACGGCGGCGCGGGGGCTGGAGCTCGATGGGGCTCGGGTGCTGCAGCTGGCGTCCACCCATCCCCGGGTCGACCTCGCGGTGCCGGGGATCGGCGTGGGCGGGCACTGCCTGCCGGTGGATCCGCACTTCTTGCCCGCAGGCATGGTGTTGCCGCGGGTGGCGCGGGGGATCAACGACGGCCGGGTCGACGAGATGGTCGAGCGCATCCGAGCCCGGGCGAGCGGTCGGGTCGGCGTGCTGGGCTTGGCCTACAAGCCTGGGGTCGCGGACGCCCGGAACGCGCCGGCCGTGGCCATCGTGGAGCGGCTGCGGGCCGAGGGGATCGATGTCGTGGCCCACGACCCCTACGTCGGCGACGTCGACGTGCCGCGCGGGTCCCTCGAGGACGTGCTCGCGTGTGGGCTCGTCGTGCGCTTGGTCGACCATGGGGCCACCGCCGACGTCGAGGTGCATCTCGACCTGGCCCGTCTCTCGTGATCCAGGTGATCGCCGGCACACGGCCGGAGGTGCTCAAGCTCGCGCCGGTGGTGTTCGCGCTGCGGGGACGGGGGGCTGAGGTCGAGCTGGTTGGGGTCGAGCAGCAGCCTGGGCTGGTGCGGGCCACGCTGGCCGAGGTGGGTCTGGAGGTGGACCGATGGCTGCCGATGGTGTCAGGGGCGCTCGAGCGGCGTCTGGGACGGCTCGTCGAGGCCGTGGGCGAGGGGTTGCGGGCGGACCCGCCGCGGGTGTTGGTCGTGCATGGCGACACGACGACTGCGCTGGCGGGGGCGCTGGCGGGGTTCTACGCCGGGGTGCCCGTGGCCCATGTCGAGGCGGGGTTGCGGAGCGGGAATCGGGACTCGCCGTTTCCGGAGGAGGCCCATCGGCAGCTGATCGACCGGCTGAGCAGGTGGTGGTTCGCGCCGACGGTGGAGGCGGGGGCGACCTTGCTAGCCGAGGGGTGCGACGCCGAGCGGGTGCATGTGGTGGGGAACACTGTCGTGGACGCGTTGCTGGCGGCCAAGGCGCGGGGCGGGGTGTTGCCGGCGGAGGTCGAGGTGGCGCTTGCTGGAGAGGCCCGGACCGTGCTGGTGACGTGCCATCGGCGGGAGAACCATGGGGAGGCGATGGTGCGGGTGGCCCAGGCCGTGGGCCGGCTTCGGGAGGCGGGGTGTGTGGTGATGGCCATTGAGCATCCCCATCCGGCGACGGCGGGGGTGGCCGAGGCGGCGACGGTGGCCGTGGGGCCGCTCGGGCATGGCGCGTTCGTGCGGTTGCTGGAGGCCGTGGATGTCGTGCTGACGGACTCTGGGGGGGTGCAGGAGGAGTGCGTGGCGCTGGGTCGGCGGGCGTGGGTGCTGCGGGAGGAGACGGAGCGGCCCGAGGGGGTGCGGAGTGGGCACTTGGTGGTGGTTGGGACGGGGGTCGAGGCGGTGGTGGCGGCGGTTGGGGTGGGGAAGGTCGACGGCTTTGTGGATGCGGCGCCGTATGGGGATGGGCGTGCCGGGGAGGGGATTGCGGCGGTGTTGCTCGGTTGACGGGGTCAGAGCGGTGGCGCGCGTGGTCAATCGTGTGTGGGAAGGGCGATGGAATCGGCGCGGGTTTGCGCTGCGGGATAGGGGCGCGGCGTGGTGATTCTTCCGCTCATGCTTGGTTCCTCTGCTTCGGCGGCCACTCTGGATGTGCCGGGGGGCGGCGTGTACCCCACGGTGCAGGCTGCGATTGACGCGGCGGCGCCGGAGGACACCATCCGGATTGCTGCGGGGACGTTCAGCGGCGAGGTGGTGGTCGACAAGAACCTGACCCTGGAGGGGGCGGGGATGAATGCCACGGTGCTGACGGGGGGCTCAGAGGAATGGGTCGTCTTCGTCAACGCCAGTACGTCCCTGGAGTTGCGCGGGCTCTCGGTGGACGGGGGGGGGGTGCACAGCTGCGTCAACGTGGCACCTGGTGCCGCAGCTGATCTCACGGACGTGAAGTTGCGGTTTGGCAGCACCAGCATTCGATGGGGTGTGGCGCTGCGTGTGGAGGAGGCCACCGCCGAGCTGCATCGCAGCATCGTCTGTGACAACGAGGGAGATGCAGCGGGCGACACGGTTCGGGGAACTGTGTACGTCATCGAGGGATCGAACTTCATAGCCAGCGAGTCCGTGTTCGTGGGCAATGGCACGGATTTCCTCGCGGGCGTCCTCTACGTGAAGGGGACCGCCTCTAGCCGCAACAACACCTTCGTGGGCAACACCTCGCCCAGGGGCGCTGTGGCGTATGTCGAAGCGCCAGGGCAGCTGGAGCTCGTCAACAGCATTCTGGTCGAGAACAGGGCGGACGCGTCGGGGTACGCGGTACGAGACCTCACGGGCAACGCGACGGGGGGACACAACCTCTACTTCGACAACCTGGACGACCACACGGACACGCCGCTGCCACTGGATGTGTTCGATGTTGACCCTCTCCTCGCCAACCCCACCGTCTCCTGCGAGGATGCGACACTGGGCGATTTTGCCCTCCTTCATGGGTCCCCTGCCATCGACGCCGGCGACCCGGCGGGCGCCTTCGACGACATCGGCGCGGTCGAGTTCATCGACGTCGACGAAGATGGCTACGCTGCCGGCCACGAGGACTGCAACGACGCGGACGGGAGCGTTTTCCCTGGTGCCCTTGAGCTGCCCGGCGACAGTGTCGATCAGGACTGCGATGGACTGGAGGACTGCTACGTCGATGGCGACGACGATGGCGACCGCAGCGAGACAGTGACGTTCGGTGGAGCCAACGTGTTGTGCGACGGCCCCAACGAGGCGCTGGCGTCCCAGCCGGTGGACTGCAACGACAGCGATCCGCAGCAGAACTCCAGCGTCCCCGAGTTGCCCGCCGACGGCGTCGACCAGGACTGCAATGGCCTGGAGGACTGCTACATCGATGGCGACGACGACGGCGATCGCAGCGAAACGCTGACGTACGGTGGAGTCAACGTGTTGTGCGACGGCCCCAACGAGGCGCTGGCGTCCCAGCCGGTGGACTGCAACGACAGCGATCCGCAGCAGAGCTCCAGCTTCCCCGAGCTGCCGTGCGACGGTGTCGACAACGACTGCAGCGAAGGAACGCCTGACGACGACGGGACCTGTGACACCGGGCACACCGGCTTGCCCGGGGACACGGACACGGACACGGACATCGACACGGACACGGACACCGACACCGACACGGACACCGACACCGACACCGACACCGACACCGACACGCTGGACCCGACGGACGGCCCCCAGCCTGCGTCTGGGACCGCCGTGGATGGATGTTCGTGTGGCGTGGTTGGGGTCGAACCACTTCCCTTGTCTGGGCCATGGCGTCGCCGCCGATGACCGTCGTTCTTCGCCAACCGTGGGTGGTCTCCGACTGGTAGGCTCTAGAGCATCGACGGGAGGTCGGGATGCTGTGGATCGCGTTGGCGTTGGCGGGCGGTGTGGACCGGGTGCCGGAGGACTTCCCATCGATCCAGGCTGCGGTGGACGAAGGGCAGGGCGAGGTGATCTCGGTTGGGCCGGGTCGGTGGGCGGGGGCTCGAGTCGATCGTCCTGTGGCCATCGAGGGGCGTTCGGGGGCCGTCCTGGATGCGGGGGTCCGGGTGGGCTCCTTGGACGTGGGACTCTGGTTGGTGGAGGGCGCCCGCGGCGGCGACGTGCGCGGGCTTGCCTTTGACTGCGACGGGCAGCTCGATGGGGCGCTGTACAGCGGATCTGCTCGGGGTGGGTTGGCCCGGGATGTTGTGGTGGAAGGGATCGTGGCTCAGGGCTGTGTGCAGGGGATCAGCATCGTCGGACCCGCCGGAACGCGGGTCGATGGCGACTGGATGGTGGTCGGGTCACGCTTCGACGGCGCGCGGACGGATGCGCTTCGCGGGGGCCGCGGCGGGGGCATCGGGGTGCTCGCCTACAACGTGTCCGGCGTGGAGGTCGTCGACAACGGGTTCGTCGGCTGGTCGGACGATGCTGTGGACTTCGCATCGGCGGGAGTGGTGACCGTGGGGTGTGGCGAGTGCAGCGTGGTCGGGAACCGGTTTGGCACGAAGGGGTGGCAGTGGGGCCGGGCATCGATCGTGGACGCTGGTTCGACGGTGCGTGGCGGTCTGGTGAGTGTCGACCTCGTGGTGGCGGACAACGAGACGCGGGATGGGGCGTGGCGGGGGTTCGGGGTGCGGTTGTTTGGGTCGGAGGGGGCGTTGGTGGAGAACAATGTTGGGAAGGTGTGGAGCACGGCTCCCCCAGGGCCCTAGGACTCGCGGTCGTGCTCGTTGCGGGACCACACGGTGTCGAGCACCGGGGTCGGCACGTCGTGGGCCGCCCCGAAGGCCCTGGTTGCTGCGACATCCTTCGGAAGGCAGTGGCCGCCCCATCCTCGCCGGCCGTCCGGGCCTGGCACGTGCCAATGGGTGCTACCGAAGCGTTCATGGTCCAGGTGAAAGGCCTCTTGGAGGGCCTCCCATGAGCACGTCGAGTCGACTTCTTGAAACAAGTCGTGGAACTCGTTCATGAAGGAGACCTTTGCTGCAAGAAAGCAGTTGGCCTGGTACTTAAGGAACGCTGCGGCCACCGCATCCAGCGGCGGGGCCGTGCGCATGGGGCCCGTGACGTGGCTGTGCTCCCGGAACAGGCGCTCGACTTCGCTGCAGTCCTCGAGGCGCCCCCCGAGCACGAGCGCACGCATGCCGAGGGTGTCGTCAATGGCGGCGCGCTGCCGAAGAAACTCGGGGGCCACGACCAATCGCAGCCCCTGGTGGGTGTCCAGGGTGTGTCCAATGGCGTCTGGGGGCACGGCGGAGCGGACACAGAGGATGGGGGCCTGTGCTCCGACGCCTCCGGCGTCCACGAAGTCGGTGACCACCTCGTCGTAGGCAGTGAGGTCCGCGGCCCCGTCGTCGCCCATCGGGGTGGGGACGCACAGGAAGACCACGGAGCAGGTCTCGACCAGTTCCCCCATGGCGCAGGATGACGGGAGGCGCGGGTCCCGCACCCGGAGGGATGCCTTGCCTTCAAACGCAGCCAACAGGGCCCCGCCGACGGTGCCCACCCCGACCACCCCAACGGTAGGTGCCATTGTCGGCCTCAGCCCAGGCCCGGCGTGGACAAGATGCGGCCGTTGATCTCGTCCAGGTCGGATTCCGTGAGGCTCGAGCCGGAGGGCAGGCACAGGCCGTAGGTGAACAGATGGTCGCTGACTGCGCGGCCGTAGGCCCGACAGTGAGCGAACACAGGCTGTTGGTGCATTGGCTTCCACAGTGGCCGGGACTCGATGCCGTCGGCGTCGAGGTGGGAACGGATGGCCTCGCGGTCGACGCCGAGGAGCTCGGGGTCCACGACCAAGCACGTCAGCCAGTGGTTGGGCTCCTGGTCCGCTGGGATGGGGGCGAACGTGACGCCCGGAAGCTCGCCGAGCGCGGCCTCGTAGGCCTGCCGGTTGCGGCGGCGGGCGGCGATTCGCTCGTCGAGGTGGGACAGCTGGCCGCGGCCCACAGCAGCTAGCAGGTTGGAGAGTCGGTAGTTGTAGCCGACGTCGGTGTGTTCGTAGTGGGCCACGGGTTGGCGGGCCTGGGTGGCAAGGTAGCGGGCCCTTGAGACCAGCTCTTCGTCGTCGCTGACCAGCATGCCTCCGCCCGAGGTGGTGATGATCTTGTTTCCGTTGAAGCTGAAGGCGGCGCAGCGGCCGAAGCTGCCAGCGGCTCTCCCGTTGTGCTTGGAGCCGAGGGCTTCTGCTGCGTCTTCGATGAGTGGAATGCCGTGGGCATCGGCGATGGCCTCGAGGGCATCGTAGTCGGGCATCAAGCCGTAGAGGTCGACGGTGAGGATGGCCGCCACGGTGCGTCCCGCGTCGCGCTCGGCGCGGATGGCTGCCTCGAGGAAGGCCGGGCTCATGCACCACGTGTCCTGGTCGGCGTCCACGAACACGGGTTCTGCGCCGACGTAGGTGATGGCGTTGGCGGTGGCGGCGAAGGTGAAAGAGCTGCACAGCACGACGTCGCCGGGCTTCACGTCGTGGAGAATCAGCGCGAGGTGGAGGGCGGCTGTACCGCTGGAGAGGGCGGCGGCATGGCGGACACCTACGTACTCGGCCAGCTCGGCTTCGAAGCCGTTGACATGGGGGCCGAGGGGGGCGATCCAGTTGGAGTCGAAGGCGTCGAGGAGGAGAGCCCGCTCGTCGGGCGACATGTGCGGGGGCGACAGGTAGATGCGCGGCATGGTGTGCGTCCTCGCCGCGCTCATAGCCTGATCGGAGCCAGCGAACCGCTCGGGGCCACGCTCCTAGCGAAGCGCTGCAGCGAGGGGGTAGTAGCGCTCGTGCCAGGCAAGGAACGACGCGATGCCCTCATCGAGGGAGGTGTGGGGAACCGGGGCACCGACCTGTGTCAGCCGGGCGAGGTCGGCCTGGGTGCGCTCTGCGTCCCCGGGGGGAAGTGGCGTGTGGGTGACCACCGCACGCCGACCGGTGTGGTGCTCCAACAGCGCCAGGAATGCGGGCAGGGTCGTGCAGTCGCCACTGCCCACGTTCCAGACGTCGTGGCGCTGCAGGGGGCACGTCAGCGCGAAGGTCACGACGTCCACGATGTCCTGCACGTAGACCCAGTCGCGGCCCATGGCACCGGCGTTGTTGAGCCGGATGGGGGTGCCGTGGCGGAGGGCCTCCGTGAAGAGGTGGGCCGCCATGTCGGGACGTCCCCATGGGCCGTAGGCCGTGAAGAACCGCAGGCCCAGGCACAGGAACTCCGAGGTGGCCACGGCCTCTGCCAGCAGCTCGTTTGCTAACTTCGTGGATGCGTAAGGGCTCTTTGGAGCTCGACAGGAGGCCGTCTCGGGCGTCGGATACACATCAGCGTCGCCGTACACCGACGACGAACTCGCGTAGATCACTCGCTCGGCTCCGTGGGCTCTCGCAGTCTCGAGGACCCGTGCGAAGCCTAGGACGTTCGTATGGGTGTACGCGGCGACTTGGTCCATCGAGGTGCGCACCCCAGCCCTTGCAGCCAGATGCACCACGGCCCGCGGCCGCGCCGCCGCGAAGACGCGATCCATCCCCTCGGCGTCCGTGATGTCGACCCTCTCGTGAGCGTAGTTCGGGGACGCGTCCAGGAGAGCGAGGCGAGCAGCCTTCAGCTCTTGGTCGTAGTCGTCGGTCAAGGTGTCGACGCCGACCACGTCGTGGCCCTCTCGGAGGAGGTGGTGCGCCAGGTGGAAGCCAATGAACCCAGCAGAGCCGGTCAAGAGGACGGTCACGGCGCTCCCTCGCTCCGCCGGCGCCATGGAGCTGGCTGTCCCTGCGGGCCCCTGCGTGTAACCTCGGCGATTGGCGCAGGTTTCGGGCCTGCGATACCCGGGCAATGCTGGATGTCCGGAACATCTGGCGTCTTTCCTGGGTTCGTCGGTCATGCTTCATCTCATCGGCATCGCTATGCTCTGCGTCGGCACGGCCTTTGGCCAGGCCGAGCCGGCTCCTTCGGGCAGTGGATCGTCCCCCGCCGTGGTGGCAACGCCAGACTACCGGCTCGGGGAAGGCGACATGTTGACCATCCGCGTCTACGGCGAGAGCGACGTCAGTGGGGAGTACGCCGTCGCCTCGGATGGCACGGTCAACTTCCCGTACCTGGGTGCTGTCACGGTCGCGGGCAAGACGGCCCACCAGGTAGAGACCGAGTTCACGGCGTCGCTCAGTGATGGGTACTATGTGGCCCCGCAGCTCAACGTCGTGGTTTCGGCCTTTGGGTCGCGCAAGGTCGAGATCTACGGCGCCGTCAAGAAGTCCGGGGCGTACTACCTCACCGGCCCCACCTACCTGCGCGAGATGCTGGCCCGCGCCGGTTGGGTCGACCGTGAGCGGAGCACGCGGCAGGTGCTCGTGCGCCACAAGGATGAAACGTCTCATGTGGTGAGCATCGACGACCTGATGTCCAGCGGAGAGGGGAACGTCGAGCTGCAGCCGGGCGACATGATCTCGGTGCAGGAAGGAGAGGTCGTATATGTGGCGGGTGAGGTATCGAAGCCCGGCGCCATCATGTTCGCCGATGGACTCACCGTCACCCAAGCCCTGACCCGTGCCGGAGGGCCCACGGACTTCGCGCAGCTGCGTGGCGCATACATCCTGAGGGGCGGGGAGAAGATCTCCATCAACCTTCGTCGGGTGCAGAACGGGCGTGACGCCGACCTCTCGATGAAGCCAGGCGACCAGCTCTTCTTGAAGGAGAGCCCCTTCTAGCGAAGGGCTCGAAGGCGCTGCGCCAGTGGAAGAATCCACGGGGTGTAGGCCGAGGCTAAGAGCCCGCCGAGACGACGTGCCGCGCTTCGGTGGACCAGTACGGAGGGGAGCACTCGGACCCGGTCCCGGCGCCGGCCTGTGAGGACCGACAACACCAAGTCGAGGCGCTCGATCTGAAGCTTGGCCTCCTTCTCGACCGCGTCGCATGCAGCTTCAGCGCGACCGAGCCCCCGCGCACGCTCAGCGTCCTGAACCAGCTGATGGAACACCAGGCGGTCCGCCTCCAGCATACGGACTTGGTACGCGAGGTACTCGCTGGCGGACGCGAAGTGGGCGCGACCCCGCCAGACGTTCTCACCGTGCTGGCGGTAGCAGACCAGGGCCTGCGGTACGTAGATGACGTCTCCGAGCATCGCGGCCCGAGGGGGGAGGATGAGATCCTCACGGATGATGGCGTCGGGCCACCTTTGGAGGGTCGTCAGCAGGTCCGGGGTGAAGCTCACCGAGGCCCCTAGGATAGGCGGGGACCGCACCAGCGCTCGAGCGTCGAGCCGGTCCTTGGACACGCCTTGGGGATAGAAGGCGCCGCGCCGTTCCCCCGCTCCATCAACGATCGTGGCGTTGCTGAACAAGAGCATGGACCCGCTCCCGTGGCCCTGCCATGCCGCCACCATGCGGGCTACGCGGTCGGGTTCACACCAATCGTCCCCCGCCGAGTGGGTGATGAGCTTGCCCGTGAGCTTGCCGTCTGCCTCGCGGATATGGGCCCCGATACCGAGGTTCACGGGGTTGCGGTGGACGTGCACGGTGTGCGGGCCCTCGTATCCGTCGACCTCTTCTAGGATGGCGTCCCACGTTCCGTCGGGACTCGCGTCGTCGCTGACCAGGATCTCGAGGTTGGGGTAGGTCTGGGCAAGAGCAGCTCGCACGGCGGTGCGGACGTAGTTCTCCTGACGATAGGTCATCACCAGCAGGCTCACCCGTGGTGTGTGGTCTTGGGCTTGGGGCTCATCGGTGGTCACGTGGGAGTGGCTCCGTCCAATGGGAGGTCATCCACCTCGTGCAGGGGGCGCTCTGGGCGGAAGAGATGGGCGGCGAGCACACACGGGGTCGCGAGGAGTATGGCCGCGTCGAGCGCGGCCGACGCGTGGTTGACGTACCAGAGGTCTCGTTCGATCCGCTCTGAGAACCGCAAGGACCAGCGGCCGCGAATCTGGGCCCATCCGGTGATGCCGGGGCGGACGCGGTGACGCTGACGCTGCCGTTCGTCGAGGCGAGGCCAGACGTTGGTGACCAAGGGGCGAGGCCCGACCAGCGACATCTCTCCTTTCAGCACGTTGACGAGCGAAGGAAGCTCGTCGAGGCCGCTGCTTCGCATGAGGCGAGAGGGTAGCCGCAGCTCCCGGCCCGGGGACATCGTGCGCAGCTTGAGGATGATGAACGTTTCGCCTCCGCGGCCCGTGCGGGTTTGCTTGAAGCAGCATGCGCCGTGCTCATGTCTGCTCCACAGAGCCCCGGCTGCCAGGAGTGGCCACGACGAGGTCAGCAGCAGTGCTGCACCGCCAAGGTCGATGGTGCGCTTGGCGTCCAGTTGGCTCACCAAGCGGTGCACACGACCTCCGCTCTGGCCTTCAACGAGGAGGTAGCGACGTCGCCAGGGAACGTATTGGCTTCGTCCAGGAAGAAACAGAGTTCTTCGAGCCAAAACAGGGCCGCCTCCCCGCGAATCGCGGTGCCGGGCGGACGACCGCCCCATCGAGCACTGTGTTCCCACACCCAACGGTCGTAGGGGCGCCAGCGCAGTGCGGCGCGCTCCCAGTCGATCACGACCACCTCACCGTCGTGCTGCACGAAGAGGTTTCCTGGCTGCAGATCCCCGTGGGTGGAGCTCACTTCGATCTCGCCGAGCGTCGCCGCGGCCGACGCGAGGTCTCGCAGCGGAACCCTCGCCGCCAGGACTGCGGGGAGACCTGCTCGGAGCCGACCTACGAGTTCCTCTGCCCACGCGGCGGCTGATGTGGGCTTCGCATCCCGGCCCTGCCATGCCTCCACACGGTCGATGGCAGCTTCCACGCTGCGCTGGGCTCTCCTCCATGGAGGCTTGCGGGGGAGGGGCCAGCCCTGAAGGAGTACTTCCTCGAACGCTCGCTCCCCGAGCCGGGTCGCTGGCAACCAGGGGCCATTCCCTGAGCGCAGCTCCAGTTCGCGTTGGATGCTGTCCGAGGGCAAGCCCGCCTTGGCGATGACCTGTGTCCGACCGTTGGCGAAATCCAGGACTCGAACGCGTTGATTGCTCGGCATGACGAGAAGGTCTGCGGCGTCCGCTCGTGGCGGCCACACTGAGAACGCGGCCTGTCGCAAACAGCGAAGCCCAATGCGGCTGGCCATGGCCCGAGACAGCAGCAGCTGTGGGATCATCCGTCCGCGGTGGGGGGACCATCGCTGGGCGTGGCGGAGGTGACGCCGAGCGACCGGCCCCGGAGTGTGGGAGCACAGCGACAACGTGGGGTGCAGCCACCAGATCTGGGACCGCTCGTGGGCCCCGGGCCTGACCTCGTGGTCGGGCCACAGCAGGGCCAGAGTCGCCGCGACCGAGGTGAAGACGTCTTCACCTCTCGCAGTCATCTCGCTCACGCGCATGGTGCTACCCCCACGACCTTGCAGATGGTGTGGTGGACCTCCTCCAAGGAGGCGGTGGCGTCGACGACCACATGGTCGCTCTCCTTGGCCATTTCCTGGTAGGCCGCGTAGCGGCGTTCGCGCAGGGTGGGGTCGTCCGGGTAGGGCTCGTCTTTCTGGGCACACCGAGCGGCGGACACATCAGGGGGCACCATGAGCAGGAACCGATGGCTTGGCGTCGGGATCAGGCGGCTCACCGTCCGCACACTCGTGCGCGAGGCGGTGTGGTCGTCGGGGAAGCGGAAGTCGAGGTCGAGCTGAGCGTCCTCCCACCAGCGGTCGGCGATCACCACCCTACCGGCAGCGAGCTCCAGCCGGACTTTGAGCCCCCATTGCAGGAGGGCGTCGGCGCAGGCCAAGCGTCGCCAGGTGGCGCGCACCCCTGGCTTGGCGAAGGCCTGCTGGCGGGCTGCCCGCTGGCCGTCGGAGGCCTCACGGTGAGGCATCGCGCCGGGACGAAGGGACCGGATAGCAGCACGCGCCTGGTCGAGCTCTGGGCCGTAGCCTGGGCGGAGCCAGCGGACGCGTACCGTGGAGCCGTCTCGCTCCAGCGATTCCTTCAGGAGCTGGATCTGCGTGCTCTTTCCCGAGCCGTCCATCCCCGAGAGGGTGATCAGCATGGGTCAGCCCTGAGGCCGATCTCGGAGGTAGCGCTCCCGGGCGGCGAGCTCGAGGTCGTGGTCGACCATCTCGTTCACCAGCCCCTCGAAGCTGACCTTGCGCTTCCAGCCGAGCTCACGATGTGCTTTGGAGGGGTCGCCGAGGAGCAGGTCGACTTCGGTGGGCCGGAGGTAGCGCTCGTCGAACTCCACGACGTCGCGGTAGTCCATGTCGACCCGCTGGAAGGCGATGTCGAGGAACTCGCGGACGGAGTGCGTCTCGCCGGTGGCGAGGACGTAGTCGTCGGCCTCGTCCTGCTGGAGCATACGCCACATCCCCTCGACGTAGTCGCGGGCGTGGCCCCAGTCCCGCTTGGACTCGATGTTGCCGAGGTAGAGCTTGTCCTGCAGACCGTTCTTGATGCGCCCGACCGCCCGCGTGATCTTCCGGGTCACGAAGGTCTCGCCGCGTCGCGGGGACTCGTGGTTGAAGAGGATGCCGTTGCACGCATACAGGCCGTAGCCCTCGCGGTAGTTCCGCGTGATGTGGAAGGCATAGGCCTTGGCGCAGGCGTACGGAGAGCGCGGGTAGAAGGGCGTCGTCTCGGACTGGGGGGTCTCGAGGACCTTGCCGTACAGCTCCGAGCTGGACGCCTGGTAGAAGCGCGGAGGCTCGGGAAGGTGGCGAAGCGCCTCGAGGAGGCGCACGGCCCCCAGACCGACGATGTCGCTGGTGTAGACCGGCGCATCAAAGGAGACCCGGACGTGAGACTGGGCGCCGAGGTTGTAGACCTCTTGGGGCTGGATCTCTCCAAGGAGCTTCATCAGTGAGATGCCGTCGGACAGGTCGCTGTAGTGCAGGTGCAACTTCACGCCCTTGGCGTGAGGGTCCTGGTACATGTGGTCGATGCGCTCGGTATTGAAACTCGAGGAACGACGGATGAGCCCGTGCACCTCGTAGCCTTTCTCGAGCAGCAGCTCGGCCAGGTAGGAACCGTCTTGACCGGTGATTCCGGTGATCAGCGCGCGCTTCACATTCACCTCGCGGAGCCCGTCTCTATGCCGAGCAGGGACCTGCCGCCACGGTGCGGTGTTGCCCATGGCGCACGCAGGGTGTAGAGCGGGACATGACCACCATTCGACCTGTCGTGCTGTGCGGTGGCGCGGGAACGAGGCTCTGGCCCCTCTCCCGTCGCTCCGAGCCCAAGCAGCTGCTGCCTCTGGCGTCGCAGCGCACCCTCTTGCAGGACACCCTCCTGCGGGTCCGAGGGGGCTCCTTCGAGACGCCCGTCTTGGTGGGAGGCGAGGCCGACCGCTTTCTGCTCCGGGAGCAAGCGCGAGAGGTGCAGGCCTTCGGGACGGCGCTCCTCGAGCCCATGGGAAAGAACACGGCCCCGGCGGTGGCGCTCGCCGCGCTGAGGCACCCCGACGAGCTCCTCTTGGTGCTGCCCGCCGACCACGTGGTCGACAAGCCCGACGCGTTCCTCGACGCGGTGAACAAGGCCGTCGCGGCAGCGACTGCAGGGCACCTGGTCACGTTCGGGATCCAGCCCGACCATGCGGCGACGGGCTTCGGGTGGATTCAGGTCGGCGAGCTGGTGGGAGCGCCGGGGGTGCATCGGGTCGACCGATTCGTCGAGAAGCCTGATCACATCAACGCAGAGCGCATGCTCGCCGCGGGCGGGTATGCCTGGAACGGCGGCATGTTCCTGTTTCAGGCCGGCACCTTCTTGAAGGAGCTGGAGGCCCATCGCCCCGACGTCATGGAGGCGGCGCGGGCGGCCGAGACCACGGCGCGGACGGTGGACGAGTTCGTGCACTACGACGCAGACGTCTTCTCCGAGATCCCCTCCGTGAGCATCGACTACGCCGTCATGGAGCGCACGGACCGAGCCGCGGTCGTGCCGGTCGACATGGCCTGGTCCGATGTCGGCTCCTTCGGCGCGCTGTGGAAGCTGCGCCGGGAAGGCGTGGAGCAGAACGTTGTGCATGGGGACTGCATCGTGCAGGACTGCAAGCGCTCGTACATCCGGAGCGAGGGGCCGCTGGTCACCGCCACCGGCGTCGAAGATTTGGTGATCGTGGCCACCCCGGATGCGGTCCTTGTGGCGCCGCGCGGCCGCGACCAGTCGGTGAAGGGCATCGTGGAGACCCTACGGGGGGACGAGCGCCTCGAGGCAGACTGGCACCCCACGGTGCGACGGCCTTGGGGCTCCTACCTGGGGCTCGACGCCGACGATGGCTACCAGGTCAAGCGCATCGTGGTGCGTCCTGGGCAGCAGCTCTCCCTGCAGAAGCATGCCAAGCGCGCGGAGCACTGGGTCGTGGTCCAGGGGGAGGCGGTGGTCACCCAAGACGAGAAGGTATCGGTCCTCGGGCCCGGGCAGCATGCCTTCATCGAGGTGGGCATGGTGCACCGACTCGAGAACCACGGGAAGGTCGATCTGGTCCTGATCGAGGTCCAGTGTGGCTCCTACCTGGGAGAAGACGACATCGAGCGGCTCGAGGACGTCTACGGGCGGGTCGAGTGAATCCCTGGGAGAGTGGGTCCGAGTACCACCTCGGGCCCTTCGGGCCGGAGCGCACCGAGTGGCCCTGGGGCGACGACGTCGTCGGCTACGGGTCGGGGCGCGACGCCCTGCGCGGTCTACTCAGGCACGGACGGGACCAGCGGGGTTGGCAGCGCCTCTGGGTGCCGACCTTCTTCTGCCAAGAAGTGGTCGCCGCCCTCCTCGACGAGGGGCTCGAGGTCCGCTGCTACCGACACCTGCCGGGCGAGCGGGTGGTGCTTCCTACCGGGCTCGGGGCAGGCGACGTGGCCCTGGTGTGCAACACCTTCGGCCTGGCGAATCAGGCTGAGGACTGGCCCATCGACGTGATCGAGGACCACTCCCACGACCTGCTGTCGCCGTGGGCCCGGCAGTCTGGGGCAGCCTTCGCCCTGGCGTCGTTGCGAAAGAGCCTTCCGGTGCCGGACGGCGGGGTGGTGTGGTCGCCTCGGGGCGAGGCCTTGCCCCCCCAGCCGTCCCTCACGGACGAGCGTCGTCGTGCATCGTCGGACAAGCTGGCTGGCATGCTGCTGAAGGGAATCTACGTCAACGGTGGTGCCGTGGACAAGGACGCCTTTCGGCAGACCATGGCGGCCGGGGAAGCCCACATCGCGTCGGGGGAGGTCTCGGCCTGGTCCACGACCACAGAGCAGCTCTTGCGCGCGTTTCCGGGGGCTCTGTGGCGCCGACGCCGGCGGGACAACCTGACGGCCCTTCTCGAACGCCTCGGCGGCCGCGTGGAGTGCTTCTCCACGGATGCGGCCGACACGGTCGTGTTCTCTGCCGTGCTGGTGCTCGCCACCCGTGCTCAGCGGGACGCGGTGCGGTCCGCGCTGATCGCGGGGCGGATCTACCCAGCCATCCTGTGGACCCTCGACGAGCCGGCCCGTCCCCTCGACCATCCCGAGGCGGAGGCCTTGGCCGAGCGCGTGGTGTCGGTCCACGTCGATCACCGCTACGACGCCGATGACATGTCGAGAATCGCATCGGTCGTGCTCGATGCCCTGGAGACCTCGTGAGCGAGTTCTGCATCCTGTCCGCTGCCAACCCCGACGACCGAGCGCGCTGGATGCAGGTGTGGCAGGCCAGCAGCGACCGGGAGCCTTTTGCCCACCCCACCTACGCGGAGCTCTTCGCGGACGGTGGCACTGCGCTGGCCGCCTACTACTCGGACGCCAGCGGTGAGGTGCTGTTTCCGGTCATCGCCCGGCCTCTGTCTGCCTTGGCTTGGTGTCCGATCGACTACGCCGAGCATGTCGACCTGGTGTCGCCCTATGGCTACGGCGGCCCCTTCGTGTTGTCCGGCGAGGGCGGGGCGCTGGCCGATGGGTTCTGGCCCGCATTTGACGCCTGGGCGCGCGAGCGCGGGGTGGTGGCCGTGTTCTCCAGGCTGAGCCTCTTCGAGGAGCAGCGCCTTCCGTGGCCCGAGGGCGTGGTCGAGAACAACGTGAACGTTGTGGTGCGCTTCGACCTCGACGAGGACGCCCACTGGCGTCGCTACAAGAGCAAGGTGCGGAAGAACGTCAACAAGGCTCGGCGCAGCGGAGTGACGTGCACGGTGGAGCGCGACGGCGCCCACCTCGATGACTTCCTGCGCATCTACGAAGCGACGATGGACCGCAACGATGCGGGCAAGGGCTACTACTTCGACCGCTCGTTCTACGAGCGGATCGTGGCGGAGATGCCCGAGAGCTTCCTGTTCGTGCATACCTGGTGGGAAGGTCGCATCGTCAGCACGGAGCTGGTCATGGCGGGGGCGCGCCACTTGTACAGCTACCTCGGGGGCACGGAGGTCGAGGCCTTCGATGTGCGGCCCAACGATCTGCTCAAGCACGAGGTGTGCGCCGAGGGGATGGCCAAAGGGCTGGAGGCGTTCGTGCTCGGTGGAGGGTACAAGCCGCGCGACGGCATCTTCAGCTACAAGCTGGCGTTCGCAAAGGACGGGGAAGTGCCGTTCCACGTTGGGCAGCGTCTGCTGATGCCAGAGGTTGCTGGGGAGTTGGTGGAGGCCCGGCGGGGGTCGGAGGCCGACTGGGAGCCTGCGCCTGGCTACTTCCCTCCCTACAGGGCCTGATGCTCTTGGCGTGTTTTCGTTGACCTGCCTCTGATTCCCGGCGGTCGCGCGTGTAGACTCCGTCGCCATGGAGGAAGAGTGATTCACCCCAGCGCAGTCGTGGACAGCAAGGATGTCGGAGATGACGTCGAGATCGGGCCGTTTTGTGTCGTCGAGGAAGGCGCCGTGTTGGGGGCCGGCGTCATCCTTCACTCCCATGTGGTGGTCAAATCCGGAGTGACACTTGGGGCGAGATGTGAGGTCTTTCCTGGGGCCGTCATTGGAAAGGCGCCGAGCGGTGCTGGCGCGACCTCGCGAGAGATCCAGTTCCGTCGTGTCGTTTCCATCGGGGAGGGGTGCAGCATTGGGCCGCATGCGGTCGTGTTCTACGACGTGGAGATCGGACGCAACACCCTGCTAGGCGACGGCGCTTCCATTCGCGAGGGCGGACGTATCGGAGATCGATGCATCCTCAGCCGCTACGTCACCCTGAACTACAACGTGACGATGGGGGACCGCGTGAAGGTGATGGATCTTTCCCACATCACTGGCAACACGGTGCTGGAAGACGATGTTTTCGTGAGCACGCTCGTCGGGACGACCAACGACAACGCCATGGGTCGATCTGGCTATGATGACGGCTCGATTGTAGGACCGGCCGTTCGCAAGGCCGCTGTGGTGGGATGTGGGGCAATGCTGCTCCCTGCAGTGGTCGTTGGCCGCGGGGCAACCGTTGGTGCAGGAGCTGTCGTCACGCGGGATGTGCCGGATGAAGCCCTGGTGATGGGCGTGCCCGCTCGGGTTGTCCAGTCCCGCTAGCCTTGTGGTGCTGTGGGCTCCCGTCGGTGGAGCCTCGCGATCGGCCGTCGGCCGATTGAGGCTCAGTCGTAGCCTTGGTACCGAAGGCCCGTCGCATCGAGTAGTGCTTGAACGTGGGGGCGGAGTGTGGCCCGCAGGTGTAGCGCTTCCTGTTCAGTGGGGCGAGGCACTTTCTTCTCCGGCATGCGAAGCCGGTCGAGTGGGCCGGTGAGCTTGCCCAGGAGTCGTCGCCTTCGGGGCCCGGGTCGCGCCCATGTGGGCACCCGCTGGGCGGCTTGCCGGACGGTGGTCCGGACGGTCGGACGCTGACCAGTCGTGGCGTGCTCACTTGTCTTTGCGCGAACGTTTCGGGCTGTTGGTGTGACAGCATCCGGCACGTGAATGCCCACCGCTCCGAGGGCTACGGTCAGGTTGGTCGTCAGATCCTCGAAGCGGACGAAGAGCAGACGATTCCCTGAGAAGTGGAGCCGAAGCTCGGCGAGAAGGTCGGCGTATCGGAAGATGTGCAGTGCCTCATCATTGGCTACTGCGTCCATGAAGCGTGTGGAGGCCCATGCAGACTGCTTGCGGCGCTCCACATGGTAGGAGAACAGTCCTTCGACTGGATCGCGCACGGTGACGAGGATGTCGGTGGGGGTGTCGGCGACAATGCTGGACAGCCACCGCAACTTGTCACGCCAAGATGCTTCCGGCTCTGACACGGTGAGCATTTCTTCAGATAATATGGTTGTCGGTGGACAGTCGGACCACCGCCGACGGGCCAGTTCGAGGTCTCCGGGCGTTCCAGCGGTTGTGGCCGTGCGCAGTGCTGCGTACAGCAAGTCCTGGCCAGCATGCCGCGGCTGACGCACGCCCACGTACTGTCTGTCGGGAAGAACTGGAAAAACGTCGGTTTGGAGCATTGTGGTCGCCGTTTTGGGGAGCCCGACGTGCACCAACCGTCGAACGGGTGCTGGGTTCACAGGTCCTCCCTTCGTCTGCTGTGGCACCGTTGGGCCCTAGCGGGAACCATCACCATCCTAGCCCGACCCCCCGGGACTTGGTTGGCCCTGACCGTTGCTGGGGCATCGAGGCCAGGCAGGTGGGTCCGGCATAGTGTAGGTGTGAACGTCCAGTCAGTGGGCTCACGGGCTGTCGTAGCCGTAGTGCTTGATGGGCGCGTGGAGTGCCTCGTGCACGAAATCCAAGTCTTTGGAGGGAATCTCAGTTCTCCACCTTCCTGTGTTGGACCTGCTGAGGTCGATGTCCCACATGGCTTCTTCCATCGGAACACCGATGAAGGCGCTGAGGCGCTGCAGGGTTTCGGCAGGGGACTGGATGAGGCTCTCCAGTGAGACTTCGAACACCCGGTCGGATGCGAGACTCTCTGACGTCGTGAGCCATTGTCGGTAGATCCCTTGGAGCCGCAGGGAAGTCCTTCGGATGTCGTCGCCCCCCCAGAACTTGGTGACGTAGGATGCGAGGACGTCGCGTGGGTCTCGATAGATGTGGATCAGACGACTTGAAGGGAACGACCGGAGGAGGCCTCGAGCGCGCAGCAAGTTGAGCGGGGTGTCGTCGAGCCAGTGGCTCGAACTCTCGTTTGCTGAGGGCATGCCACGGTAGAGGGTGTCGAAGCACTCGGCCATCTTCGCTGCCACTTCGTCGTACGGTTGTGGGCGTGTCTCCATGAAGGTGGGGTGGAGGCGGAACGAAGGGCTTCCGAGCCATCGGGAGGCGGAGACTCCGTCTGTCAGTGAGTCGACGAGCTGCTCGAATTCCTTAGCGAAGCGTTCTTTTCCAAAATATCTGGCAATGTGCCATCCAGAGTATCTTGAGGGCGACACGGAGGTGGGCCACACCATGCTCTGCTCCACGCGACCAAGAAGGAGCCTCCTTCTTCGTGAATCTCCGCATTGCGTCACAACGCGCTGGAAACGACGAACCGCCGTGTCAGCTCCGATGGGCGACCATCGTTCGGACAGCGCCGTTGCCAAGTCGAGTGCACCGTCGGGGTCTACGATAAGGCGTAGCTCCGTCGGGATTGCGACGATCTGCGAATGGCGGGTCATCATCCGCTTGAGAACCGTCGTGCCGCTCCTTCCTGTTCCGCCGACAAACACTGGCCTCAGGTGATTCATGTTGCCTCGCAATTTGGATGTAATGCGGATTCACCGCTTGGGTGCCGCTCCGAGTCGTGGCCCGGACTGGCGGGATTGCGCCGGCTATTTGTAGCAGGTTCCCGCCTAGCGGCAGGTCGGCGGCTCGATACGTCGCGTGCTTGCTTCTTGTCACGGTGGCTGACGGACCGGTTCGCAGTGCGCATGATTCAGACCTTGCGTCCCAGGCGGGCACGAACCTTTCGCCAGAGCCACCTGTGAAGACCCGTATGCCAGGATAGCCCTGTGCCAACGGCCACGAGGACGATGTTGGTCAGGGGATACATTTCTGCGCCGAGTGCGAGCATGCCGGCACTGATAGCCCAAGCGGAGGACACCATTAGATGCCGTGTCTGGAACGGCACCCCTTCCGTCACGTGGAGAGCTAGAGCGCTGGCAACCGTAGACTGTGCAGCGTTGTAGATACTAGCTATACCGACGCCGAGCAAGCCGTACTGAGGGACGAGAATCCAGCACAAGCCGACGAGGGTGGTTGTTCCCAGCAAACGCAGAAAAACCGCCGCTCTTACGTGGCCTCGATAGAGAAGGGGCCCGCTCTGGTTCCAGTGTACTACTTTCCACAGTGCCGTGATGAGTAGACACGACAGCATCGGACCGCAGGCGAGGAATTCTTCGGAGAACAGAATCCGGAGCGCAAAATCACGCGTGCCCAACGCCAAAAAGATGATTGGCGGTGTGAAACGGAGCATGAACGCCGTTGCGCTCTCCACTTCTTTGGTGAGCTCTGCAGTATCAGTGGCGGCGGCGTATCGCGGGAATACGAACTGACCCAGTGCCATGAGGAGCGTGTTGATATGAATGTTGCCAACGGCCCATCCTGCGTGGAACAAGCCGCTTTGGGCCTGACCTCCGGTGGATGTCAGTAGCCAACGAATCGCGACGAGCGTGCCCTGCATCGTGAGGTCGTTGATGAGAACCACAATTCCTATTCGAAAAGACTCTTTGAGGAGTGCAGCGTCCAGGTATGGTCTGAGGCGCCAGTCCACACCGGATGCGGATTTTCGAAGCAGTCTAGCTGCCATGAGGATTGCAATGGCGAATCCCATGATCGGGAATGCCAGGTAGCCCTTCACCCCGAGGACCAGCACGCCAAGCGTGACGAACATGAGGACGAGGGTGGAGTTGACGAGGGAGAGCAACGTGGCTCGGCGGATGTCTCCCATGGCGATCAGGATCTGTCGTTGAACGCCGTAGATGCCTTTCGTGGCCATCGCGATCCCGGCGATGAGGAGGAGCGGCATTGCGGACGCTCCGTCTAGGTTCACCAGCAGAGGGCCGACGGATACGGCCGCCAGGATACCGACAACTCCTGCCAGCGGGAGCGCAGTCATCACGGTTCGGTGTGCTTTGGACACACTTATGGCGTCGTCGGCCTTGTGGGCCTTGGCGATGACCGAGACCAAAGCGGGCCCTGCTAGCATGGTGATCGGTACAAACATCAACTGTGTGGCTTGGGTGATGTCTCCGACCACCCCCATGCCTACCGGTCCGAGGAACACCGCCGCCAACTTGCCTCTGCCAAGGCCAAGCAAGAGCGTTGCCACGCTCGCTGCTGCCCCTAGGGCAAACGCGTCCGCCATGCCGAGACGCTTCCCCGCCCCGGTGCTTGGTTTCGGGTCAGCTTCGTTGTCAGCCACCAGAGCCCGCAACTCCTCTTGCCAGGCAGTCGGCGACCTTGCGAGCTTGCTCCTCGGTGTGGTGAGGGCTGATCGGCAGGCTGAGTACCTCCAACCCGAGCTTCTCCGCGTGGGGGAATGGCCCCTGATGTTCTGCTGCATACACAGGCTGGAGGTGGCAGGGGATCGGGTAGTGCACGACCGTCCCGATGCCGGCGTCCGCAAGGGCGGCTTGCACCTTCTCTCGATGGGCTGTACGAACCACGTACAGGTGCCAGCTGCTCGTGCGGTCGGCACCTCGCTCCATGGGCTGCACGATGTCCCGGGGCAAGGTGTCGTCGTAGATCGCGGCGAGCTCGGCGCGTCGGGCGTTCCATGCCTCGAGGTGGGCTAGCTTCACGCCGAGGACAGCAGCTTGGAGCGAGTCGAGTCGCGAGTTCACGCCAGCCTCTTCGTGGACGTACTTCGTCGGCGACCCGTAGTTGCGCAGCGTCCGCACCTTCTGTGCGAGAGCGTCGTCGTTGGTGGTGAGGGCCCCTCCGTCGCCAAAGGCTCCGAGGTTCTTGCCTGGGTAGAACGACCACGCGGCGAAGGCGCCGTGGCCTCCTAATGGCTTCCCCTTGTAGGTAGCGCCGTGGGCCTGGGCCGCGTCCTCCACCAGCTGCAGGCCGTGGGCGCGAGTCAGCTCGAGGAGCTCGTCGAGATCGGCGGGCTGCCCATACAGGTGCACGACCAGGATGGCTTTCGTGCGTGACGTGATGTGGGGGGCTGCCAGCTCTGCGGTGAGGTTGCCCGTGCCAAGGTCGACGTCGGCGAACACGGGGGTGGCGCCGGCGTAGGTCACGGCCAAGGCGGTGGCCACGAAGGTGTGGGCGGGCACGATGACTTCGTCCCCAGGTCCGATGCTCAGAGCTCGGAGACCCAACACCAGGGCGTCCAGGCCGGTGCCGACCCCGACGGCGTGGTCGGCACCGCATGCCTTGGCCCACGACTGCTCGAACGACTCCACTTCGTCGCCGAGGATGAACCAGCCGGAGTCGAGCACGCGCTGCATGGCGGCGTCGAGCTCGGGCTTGAGCTCACGGTAGGTGGCGCCGACGTCCAGGAATGGGATGTTCATGGGCGGGCCTCCAGGAAGGCGGCGAGGGCCTCCCGGTCGTGCAGGTAGTCGTCGGCCTCGTACGGATGGGAGCACGCCACGGCGACGACCACTCCAGGGGATGGGTCATGCAGCTCGATCCAGGTGCCGGGTGCGATGTGGAGGCCCTGAGTGGCCTCGCCGAGGTGGAAGGTCCTGCCTCCAGAAGGGTCTGACAAGGTGACGCTCAGCCGACCGCCGAGGGCGACGAGGACCTCGTGGCACTCCTTGTGGGCGTGCTCGCCACGACGAGCGCCAGGTGCGAGGTCGAACAGCAAGAACGTGCGGCGGAGGGGGAAGGGCAACACGCCATCTTCCAACGCGCACAGGGAGCCCCGGGCGTCGGCGTGCACGGGGAGGGGGATGATTCGGCAGTCGGCGAGGGGCACGGGCGCTCCGGAAGGGCCCCGTGTATCCAACCTCGCCACGATGCAACAGGCCCCTACAGGGCGAACAGCTGGCGAGCGCCGTCTTCGAGGCTGGTCCAGGCGACGAGGTGGTCGAGTCGCTGATCGCGGCACCAGCGCTCGAGCCTTCCGGGGTCACCGATCACGTCTCGGGCCGCGCCTTCATGGGCCGTCGCGGTTCCGAAGCGAAGGAGGTGCTCGCCATCACCGCAGCGAGCCACTGTCGTCGCTGCTTCGCGCACCGACAGAGGACGGCCGGTGCACACGTGGAAGAGACCATCCGGGGCCCCGTGGCCGAGAAGGCCGACGATGAGACGGGCCACGTCGCTGACCCAGACGAAGTCCCGGCGCTGCGTGCCAGCGGACAGGTCGATGGGCACCCCCCGCTTGACGGCATCCACGACGCCAGGAATCAGCCGCCGCGGGTCATCGCCGTGGCCATACTGGGTGTAGAGGCGGAGGCCGGTCAGCCCCCCGCCATGCGCCGCTGCGAGCTGCTCCAGTACTAGCCAGCCCGCGGCCTTGGCCGCGCCGTAGACCCCGAGCGGTTGCAGTGGCGCCTCTTCGGTGAGCGCCTCGGTCGATGGGCCGAGCTCGTAGGCGGAGCCGAGGTGCACGAAATGCCGGACGCCCACCCGCCGTGCGGCCACATACAGCCGTGCGGTGCCCTCGACGTTGACCCGAAGGGTGTCCACGAGTTGCCCCTGGGAGGCGACGGCGCCCGCGGTGGCCGCGTGCACGATGGCGTCGAATCCGGTGAGGTCTGGAAGCTCCCCGGTCACGTCGCAGGTGGCTCGGGTTCCTACCACCACCTCAGCGCCCGCAGCCTGGAGTGCCCGCACCACGTGGCCCCCGACGAAGCCGGTGCCGCCCGTGACGAGGACCTTCACTCCGCCCACATCTTCCATGGGGCGCCCTTGGCCCACAGGCCCTCGAGCTGGTCGCGGTCGCGCACGGTGTCCATGCACTGCCAGTAGCCACCGTGCTTGAAGGCCGACAGCTGACCCCGGGCGGCCAGGGCCTCCATCGGCTCACGCTCCCAGATCGTGGCGTCGCCTTCGATGAGCTCGAGTACCTCGGGCTCGAGCACGAAGAAGCCGCCGTTGATCCAGCCGCCGTCGTCGGGCTTCTCCTGGAACGCCGTGACTTGGCTGCCTTCGTTGATGCCCAGGATGCCGAAGCGACCGGGGGGCTGCGTGGCAGTTAGCGTGGCCCAGCGGCCGTGGGCCTTGTGGAATTCGATGCAGGCCCGCAGGTCGACGTCGCCGACGCCATCGCCGTAGGTCATCAGGAAGGTGCCGTCGATGTAGTCCGAGACGCGCTTGATGCGTCCACCGGTCATCGTGTCTAGACCGGTGTCGACCAGGGTGATGCGCCAGGGCTCGGCACGTCGCTGGTGTACTTCCATCGAGTTGTCTCGCATGTCGAACGTGACATCCGAGGTGTGAAGGAAGTAATTCGCAAAGTACTCCTTGATCATGTAGCCCTTATAGCCACAGCAGATCACGAAGTCATTCACGCCGTGGGCGCTGTACATCTTCATGATGTGCCACAGGATGGGGCGACCACCGATCTCGACCATGGGCTTGGGCTTGAGGATGGTCTCCTCGGACAAGCGGGTGCCGAAGCCCCCGGCGAGGATCACGGCCTTCATGGAGAACCTCCGACTCGGAGCGGGCGCATAACGCGGCCTTAGGTGGCGGACGCTTCGTCGATCTGACTGAGGGTCAGTGCTCGGAGCGTCGCTGCGTCGGCGCCCGCGGCGTGCTGCCGGTACCACTCGGCCGACAGCTCGAGGCAGCGCTCGAGGGAGATGACGGGGCGCCAGCCGAGCAGGGTCTGGGCCTTGCTCGAGTCCAGCTTGAGGAGGTGGGCCTCGTGGGGGCCGGCATCGGAGGCACTCTTGTCGTCCCACCCGGCGCCCTCGCCCCAGGCCTGGGTGAAGCGCTCCATTACCTCACCCACGGTGCGAACATCGCGGGCGTCGGGTCCGAAGTTCCATGCCCCCGCGGCGGAGGCATCTACGCAGGCACGCTCGGCGAGGAGCAGGTAGCCCCGAAGCGACTCGAGGACGTGCTGCCACGGCCGCACCGCGTGGGGGCTGCGGATTTCCACCCGTCGTCCAGCGGCGAAGGCGCGGGCTGCGTCCGGAATGAGGCGAGCCTCGGCCCAGTCTCCGCCGCCGAGCACGTTGCCAGCGCGGGCCGACACCACCGTGACAGGCCGGTCGCCGACCTCGAAGAAGCTGCGCCGCCACGCGTGGGTGACGAGCTCCTGCATGGCCTTGCTGGCGCTGTAGGGGTCGTGGCCGCCGAGGGCGTCGACCTCGCGGTAGCCGTAGAGCCACTCGCGGTTGTCGTAGCATTTGTCGCTGGTGACCGAGACGATGGCCTCGACCGACGGGCACGCCCGCACGGCCTCCAGCAGGTGGGCGGTGCCCATCACGTTGGTCTGCAGCGTCTCGAGGGGGTCGACGTAGCTGCGACGCACGATGGCCTGGGCGGCCAGGTGCAGGACGACCGAGGGGTCGAAGCCCTCGACATGGGACCGGACGGCCTCGGCATTCCGCAGGTCGACGACGCGATGGTCGACCATGCTCGCGAGGTCGAGGACTTCGAAGGCCGAGGGGGAGGAGGGTGGCTCCAGCGCCAGAGCCCGAACATCCGCGCCGAGCTTGGTCAGCCACATCACCAACCAGGAGCCCTTGAAGCCGGTGTGGCCGGTGACGAGCACGCGGCGGCCGCGCCAGAAGTCGGGAGAGGGGGCGTTCATCGGGCCTCCAACCAGGGCGAGAGGATGGACACCATGCGACGAGCCACGTTCTCGCTGTCGCAGGCCATGGCGTCGATGCGGGCCTGTCGGCCGAGGGTCTCCACCAGGGACCGGTCGTCGACGAAGCGCTGCATGGCCTCGGCGATGTCGGTGTACATCGGCTCCACGACGAAGCCGTTGCGGCCGCTGCGGACCAAGGCCCGCACCGACTCGATGCCTGTCGAACCGATGATGGGCATGCCGAGGGACATGGCCTCGGGCACGATCAGTCCCCATCCGGCGTGCAGTCCGCAGATCAGCTTCACGTGGGCGTTCTTGAACGGGCGCAGGCGGTCGTCCCAGGTGTCGAAGTCGACGTCCCAGTCGACAGCGTCGCGAAGCACCGGGTCCCGGCGGCATTCCTCTCGAACGGCCGGTTCGAAGCCCGCGTAGCCGGACAGCAGCAGGCGAACGGCGTCGCCGTTGCGCTGGCGGACCTCGCGAAAGGCCGAGAGCATCTCCCAAATGTTGTTCCGCTGGACCAGCTTGCCGCTGAACAGGAAGGTGAGGGGACCCTCGGTGCTCCAGTCTCGCTCGTAGGCGGCGTTGGTCGCGAGGTCGTCGCCGTAGGGCAGGCACAGCATGCGGGGGCCGTCACCGACGAGCCGCTGGTAGTAGGACAGCGAGCGCGGGCCGATGCACAGCAGCACGTCGGCCGCGCTCAGCATGCGCCCGATGACCGGTTCCTTGGCGACCCCGCGCCAGGATGGACCCGCCAGGGGCTGCTCGAGCCAGAAGGCCAGGCCTGCGTTCAGCTTTGGGGCGGTGCGCACCACTTCTCGTGCCGAACTGCCGTAGTAGCCCGTGTGGAGGATGCAGCGGGGGCGGACCTTCTCGAGGTGCTTGCGGAGGTGCCGTGGGTTCTCGAAGTTGTCGACCGTGCACCACTCGGGCACGTCGACGCCCCAGTACTTGGGACGGGTGCCGATGCCGCCGTTGACGACGGTGATGCGGGCGTCGATGCCGTTCGCGCGCACCTGGCGGAACAGGTTGACCTGGAACGGCGACAGCACGCGGGTGACAAAGAGTAGATCGGCCAAGGCCCTGGACCTCCGGTGGGCCCTGTTAGCGCAGCGATGTTCGTTCGTCGTGCGGTTGTCAGTCGCCGTTGCCAGGGCCGCCCCGGAAGATGGCGCCGGTCGAGGTCAGGCCCTCCACGCCTTCGATGGCCGACAGGGTGATGATGTCGAGGTAGGGGTCCTCGTCGGCGTGCATGACGATGGAGATTGGGGCATACCCGTCGACGCCGTCCTGGGGCATGGGGTGGGCTCCGGCCTGCGGCTCGTACTCGATGTAGATGCCCACATCCCGAAGGCCCATGATGATGTCGTCGAAGCCGTCCCCGTCGATATCGGCAACGGACAGGTAGCGTCGCGGTGCGTTGTACTTGGTCGTGACCACGTCGGGCGTCCAGGACGCCCATGCATCCTCCAGCTCGAGTACACTGGAGTTCGTGAGGAGGGTGGGCAGATCCTCGAAGACGTAGAAGGCCGGTGGGTGGTTGACGGGGCTTCCCATGACGAGGTCGGCCTTCCCATCTCGCGTCACGTCGGACACCAAAATCGCGTCGCTCGCAACGGGAGGTGCCGTCAGGATGAACGCTGCATCGCTCAAAGAGAATGCCCCGAGCGGTGGCTCCGTGAAGACGTGGAGCGCGGTGTTGTCGCCATCTGGAACACGAATCACGAGGTCGGCCCTACCGTCCCCATCCACATCACCTAGAGGTAGTGCCTCCCAAGTGACGGCGATTGTCGCTGTGGCAGCGACATCGACAGGGACGGTCCCCACGATGTCGACCCCACGTACAAGCCAGGAACTGCCGGCCACGTAGCAATTGTCGTGGACGACATAAACCTCGTCGAGGCCATCCCCGTCGAGGTCGCCGGGGAAGTGAAGTCGCCCGCCGTCGCTCCATGTTGCACCTGTGGGCGATGTGAGGGTCGCGAAGGCGTCACCTGCTGCATCCAGGCGACCAACGTTGGGAGCAGTGAGAAAGTGCGCCGCCCAGATGTCCCACTCGAAGCAGTAGTAGTCGTTCGGGTAGTGTTTGTGGTCCTGTACGACCACGTCACGCTGGCCATCCAGGTTGAAATGCCCTACGAACGTGTCCCCGAGTTCGTGTGTCCAACCTTCTTCGATCAGCACCCCAGCGGCGATTTCTGGTTCACTGATCCCGCTCGCGAACGGAGCTCGGAAGACGATCACGTCCCTTTCGGTATGGGCCACGAGGTCCAGGCGGCTGTCGGCGTTGACGTCGGCCAGCCCGATGAACCCAAACACCGGGGTCTGGAAGCGACCCCATGGCTCGGTCTCGAAGCCCCGTATGCCGGGCGCGTCAGGCGTCGTCTGTGGGGCCGTGTCCAGGATTGGCGCCGAGTCCATGGTGGCCGTGTCCGACCGTTCTGGGGGCACGGTGTTGCCGGTGCGTTCGGGGGTATCGGGTCGGCAGGCGAGCAGCAGTACGGCCAGGTTCAGCACCAGCGCCTCCAAGGCGTGTTCCGGCATAGTCTGACACGACCGGGTGGCCGTTGACCGACAGACATGGTCGTCGTCGTGCGGAGTATGATGGCAGTAGGACTGGGAGATGCTCATGCGGTTTCATGGGGTGATGCTCTTGGCCTGTGTCGTCTGGACGGGGTGCCCCACGGGTTCCGAGGTCCCGAAGGACTTGGCCGACACGGACACGGACACGGACACGGACTCTGACACCGACACCGACACCGACACGGATGAGTGTGATGGGTTCGTCGACCTGGACGGCGACGGCTATGGCGGGGCGGCTGCGACCCCGGATGACTGCGACGAGAGCCGGGTGAGCAACAGCCTGGACTGCGACGACAGCGATCCTGCCGCCGGAGGTGGGGTGGAGGTGCCCTACAACGGTCGGGACGAGGACTGCGATCCGACAACGCCGGACGACGACCTCGACGGGGACGGGGCCCTGGTGGCGGACGACTGCAACGACCAGAACCCGAACTCCACGACGGTGGCCACGGACGCGGACTGCGACGGGGTGGTGACGGCGCTGGACTGCGACGACACGGACCCCACGTCCTTGGTGCAGGCGTTGGACGCGGATTGTGACGGGGCGGGCACGGCGGAGGACTGCGACGACCAGGATCCGGGCCTCGGCAGCATGGCCTACGACGCAGACTGCGACGGCCTCTTGGTGGGGCTCGACTGCAACGACACAGACGCGGAGATCGGGGACCCCTCACTAGACGCAGACTGCGATGGGACGCCCACGGAGGAGGACTGCGACGACACCAACCCCACGGTGCCCAACAGCTCGGACGACGACTGCGATCTTGTGCACAGGGACGACGACTGCAACGACAGCGACGCCCGCTACGGTGATCGCCTCCTCGATGCCGATTGCGACCGCGTCCTGACAGCGGACGACTGCGACGATACTCGGGGCGGCCATTGGAACCGGGACCCGGTGTCCGGGGCGTGCATCGAGGGCACAGATCTCGGCGACCTTACCGCGCAGCAGGACTACATCGCCTTCCTGGACAGGATGTACCTGGCCGGCGATGTGAACGGCGACGGCCTAGGGGACCTCATCGTCACCGACACCGGTCAGAACGACGTCATGATTGTGATTGGAGGGACAAGCGCACGCCAGGAGCTCAACGTTGGCCAGGGGACGTACGTACTGGCAGCTGGCGATTGCGGCGAGACGCCTACCGGCGCGTCGGCCGCTGGAGACGTCGATGGAGATGGGTTCGATGACCTGAGGGTCTCCTTTCCCAGCTGCCCCATCGCCGTATTGTCGGGGGCGGACCTGGTCGGCGGGACCCCCGGATCGATGACCGAAATCCCGGTCCCAACAGGCACGCTCGGGGACGTGATCTTCGAGATCGCGATTGAGGGCAACACGGTCAACGTTGACGACCTCGATGGGAACGGTATCAGGGACGTCATGGTGCTCGGGACGGATCCTGCATTGGGACCAAAGGCTCCCAAGGAGCTGTATGTCTTCCGAGACATCCATCACCAAGGCCTGTCGGGCCCGTTGGGTTCTGCTGACGCGGACTTTGTCATCGACCCCTTCGTGACGGACCGCGTCATTGGACGTGTCTCGACCGTGGCGGACGTCGATGGCGACGGACTTCGGGAAATCGCCATCGGCTTTGGTTCGCAACTGTACTTCTTCGAGCCCGAGGAGAGGCCGGGGAGTGCCGTGTACATTTTCCACACGGGTGCCCTGTCCAGCGCGCCCACGTCTCCCGCGGACGCCCAACAGGCCATCATCGACACGGCCGGCGACTTCGACAGTTTTGGCTCGGTGCTTCTCAATCGAGTCGATGTCGATGGCGACGGGTCCGAGGACCTGCTCATCTCCGCCAGACGCGGTGACGAGAGCTACTACACTCCCGGCATCGCGGCGGTGTCGGGCATCCAGCTGGCGGCGGGGGGAGACATCGACATTCACACGGATGCAGCCCTGATCCTCCCTCATGGACAGCGATTGTTCGGAAACGACTATTTCGCCGAGAACCTGGTTTCACTTGGTGACCTCGATGGGGATGGCCTGCCGGAATTCTTCGCATCCGACTTCAACGAATGCTGCTACACCCAGCACTACTTCAGCGTGTTTTCGGGCGGGCAGGTGCGCTGGGGAGAGCGCTCGACCCCGTACGAAGGTGGGTACTGGGGTGAAGTCTCGGACGTCCAGGCTGCGGGGAGTCCTGTTCTTGTGCCAGGGGACATCGATGGAGATGGACACGACGACCTTGTCCTTGGCAACACGGTCCTCTGGGGTCCCATCGTTCCGTAGGTGCCCGGAGCCGGGCCGAGCCGGGTACCAAAGCGGTGACAGCGCTGGACTGCGACGATGAGGACCCCACCTCGCTGGTCCAGGCGTTGGACGCGGACTGCGATGGGGCGGCACTGCAGACGACTGCGACGACGAAGACCCGGAAGTGTGCAGCGTGACGTACGACGCGGACTGCGACGGAGCCTTGGTCGGAGTGGACTGCGACGATGCCGACGTAGAGCTCGGCGACCCAGCATTCGACGCGGACGGAGGCCAGCTGTGCTGGGGTGAGCGAGCCACCATCTGGCAGGCTGACTACTACCTGCCCGTGACAGGCGTGGAGTACGAAACCATCGAGAACCTCGGCGATCTCGATGGCGATGGGCATGTGGAGCTTCGGGTCGCGGACACCGTTGTCTGGGGACCTCTACTCCCCTGATAGGAAGCCCAGACTCTGGCGTCGCGGTACGTTGAGTCTCACTGGGAGGTTCCTATGAGGCCCTGTCGTTGGTTGTGGGTCGGGGTGTTGCTGTCGACCGGGTGCCAGGGCCCCGAGGAGCCCAAGGACTCGCCTTCAGACACGGACGTGGACACGGACGTGGACACGGACACGGACACGGACACGGACACCGATCCGGAAGACTGTGACGGCTTCGTCGACCGAGATGGGGATGGCTACGGCGGAGCCGCCGCGACGCCGGAGGACTGTGACGAGAGCCGGGTGAGCAACAGCCTGGACTGCGACGACAACGATCCTGCCGCCGGAGGAGGGGTGGAGGTCCCGTACAACGGCCGCGACGAAGACTGCGACCCGACGACGCCAGACGACGACCTCGATGGGGACGGCGCGCTCGTGGCGGACGACTGCAACGACCAGAACCCGAACTCAACGACGGTCGCCACGGACGCGGACTGCGACGGGGTCGTGACGGCGCTGGACTGCGACGACACGGACCCGACGTCGCTGGTGCAGGCACTTGACGCAGACTGCGATGGCGCGGGGACGGCGGACGACTGCGACGATCAGGACCCAGAAATGGGCAGCACGGCCTACGATGAGGATTGCGACGGCATTTTGGTCGGTGTGGACTGCGACGATGCCGACGTGGACAGCGGCGACGTCGCCTTCGATGCGGACTGCGACGGCCTGCTCACCGAGGACGACTGCGACGACACCAATCCGTTGGCTCCATCGGCGGACGACGAAGACTGCGATGGGGTCGATGCGGCGGACGACTGCCTTGATCGGGACCCGCGGCTCGGCGATCGAGCTCTCGACGCCGATTGCGATCGGGTCCTCACGGCGGATGACTGCGACGATGACAACTACAACTACGTGACCCATCAGCGACGCCGGACGACGAAGCAGCGTGACCGCGTGATCAGGCCTTGGAGGTGCCCATGGTCCGAAGGAAGGTCCGCGACGAAGCCGAAGCTGTCGCGCTCATCGAAGAAGCCCGC
>Ga0316204_10000858_pt1 | contig 96792 bp, 87 predicted proteins | sample 6monrhotite_MG_2_FD_205661 | JGI IMG/M metagenome (GOLD analysis project Ga0316204, IMG submission 205661) | Microbial mat bacterial communities from mineral coupon in-situ incubated in ocean water Damariscotta River, Maine, United States -... | ecosystem: Environmental > Aquatic > Marine >... | reverse complement strand
CTCGGCCCAGGCGGTCAGCAACGCCTCCATATGTCCGTTCATCAGATCAAAGAGCAGGCTCTGCTTGTCGGCGGTATAAAGATACAGCGCCCCTGCCTGAACGCCAATCTCGGACGCGATCTGGCGCATGGAGACCGCCGCATACCCATCACGGGCGAATAGCCTGAGCGCGGCATCCCGCACGCGGGGGCCGGTGATATCAGCGCGGGATCCGGGTTTGCGGGCCATGCCCCATTGTCACTGAACGCCCGTTCAATTCAACCCCGAAACCGCGAGGGCGCCGGCCAATTGCGCCTTCACACCGGGGCCGGATTTGGCTACTGTGGCGACACCTTTCACAGTCGCCGGTCTCATGTCCAGTTTGCCCCGCCCCCTTAGCTTGATTGCGTCAGCCGCGTTGGTCGCGCTGGCGGGATGTGGCGGCATGGTCGCCAGCGAGGCCCCGGCGCTGCTGACGGCGGACCAGATCGCCGCTCGGTCCAGCGCCACAACAGACACAACGCGCGGCGCACGCGCCGCCAGCGAACTGGCATGGCGCGGCGCGCAGTTGCGGGCACGCGCCCAGCAAATGCGCTATGCCGGCTTGTCGGACGAAGACCGCAGGCGCCTGCGGCTACGTGCAGAGGCATTACGCGCGCAACAGGATTGAGCCACCAAGGCCCGCAGACGAATTCTGCGACATGGATACGCTGTGGCGGCAAATCCCGGCGGCGAAGCATCAGCGCATTGCACCCATCCCCATGAACGGATAATCCACGCGTAACGCCCGTGCCGCGCGGGCTTTCAAGGTTAGAGGTTCGTTCATGTCCAGCCCCCTTCGTCTTGGCATCGCCGGTCTTGGCACCGTGGGTGTCGGCGTGGTGCGTATCATACAGTCGCATGGGGCCATGTTGGCGGAGCGCGCCGGGCGGCCGATCCAGATCACTGCTGTCTGCGCCAACTCGCGCAAGAAGAACCGGGGCGTCGATATTTCCGCCTATGCCTGGGAAGACGACCCCGTTGCCCTGGCGCGGCGCGATGACGTGGACGTGGTCATCGAACTGATGGGCGGCGAAAACGGCGCTGCCAAGGCGTTGGTCGAGGCCGCGTTGAAGAATGGCAAGGACGTGGTCACCGCCAACAAGGCGCTGTTGGCGCATCACGGGAACGATCTGGCCGCGTTGGCCGAAAAGAACCAGCGTAGCCTGCGGTTCGAAGCCGCCGTTGCGGGCGGTATCCCGGTGATCAAGGCCCTGACCGAAGGCTTGGCGGGCAACCAGATCCGGCGCGTGATGGGGGTGATGAATGGCACGTGCAATTACATCCTGACGCGGATGGAAAGCGCTGGCCTGCCCTATGATACGGTGTTCGAGGAAGCCAACAAGTTGGGCTTCCTGGAGGCCGATCCCAACCTGGATGTTGGCGGTATTGACGCGGGCCATAAGCTGAGCCTGCTGTCAGCGATTGCCTTTGGCACGCGGGTCGATTTTGACGCCGTGGTGCTTCAGGGGATCGGCGCGATCTCCATCAACGACATCAAGCTGGCGCGCGATATGGGCTATTCGATCAAGCTGCTGGGCGTCGCGCAGATGACCGGTCGCGGGTTGGAACAGCGCATGACACCGTGTCTGGTGCCGGAAACGCACCCGCTGGGGCAATTGCAAGGCGGCACCAACATGGTGGTGATCGAAGGCGACGCGGTCGGCCAGATCGTGTTGCGCGGTGCCGGCGCGGGCGAAGGTCCGACCGCCAGCGCCGTCATGGGCGACGTTCTGGACATCGCCCGTGGGACCCGTTTGCCGACCTTTGGCCAACCCGTTGAAACACTGGTCGAGGCGCCAGCGGCTGTCGTGTCCACCGGCGCGCCTTGGTATCTGCGGCTTGTGTTGCTGGACAAACCCGGCGCGCTGGCCAAGATCGCCACCATTCTGGGGGAAAGCGGCGTGTCCATTGACCGGCTGCGCCAATACCAGCATGAAGACGCCCACGCGCCGGTGCTGATTGTGACGCACAAGGCCTCGTCAGACGATATCGCGCTGGCCTTGGAACGCTTTGCGGATAGTGGTGTGATGGTCGGCGAGCCGGTCGCCCTGCGCATCGAAGAGGTCTGACGGATCTGGTCATGCGGCCCCCTCCGGGTGCAGACCGAATTGCAGACCACTGACGCACGTATTGCCACGATCCGGGCCGCATGCCACCAATTGGCTGGCTTCATCGCCCGGCCCTACAGGGATCACGCGGATCAACGCTTGCAGCTGTTGGGGCTTGGTCTGTTGCCGGGCAACAACCGTTAGCGTTAGCAGCGCGCCTCTCCACAGGATTTTGCGTTTGAGGGCGCAATCTGGACACAATCATGAGGCGTTGGTGCTTGGCGCGTCGCAGCCAAACCGCTACAAGATGCGAGAGCAGTTCAAAAACCAGGGAACCCCCGAAATGTCAGAATACCCCGCTTTCATGGATCGCCTTTTGTCGCTTGGTCTGGCCCGTGTTTCCGAAGCCGCAGCGCTGGCGTCGGCCGACTGGGTTGGTCGCGGTGACGAAAAAGCCGCCGATCAGGCCGCCGTCAACGCGATGCGCGACCAATTGAACATGTTGGAAATTGAAGGGGTTGTCGTGATCGGCGAAGGCGAGCGTGACGAAGCGCCCATGCTGTTTATCGGCGAGGAAGTGGGCACCGGAAACGGCCCGGCGGTGGATATCGCACTGGACCCCTTGGAAGGCACCACGCTGACCGCCAAGGACATGCCCAACGCGCTGACCGTTATCGCCATGGCACCGCGCGGCACCCTGTTGCACGCGCCCGACGTCTATATGGACAAACTGGCGATCGGCCCGGGCTTCGATACGGACACTGTCACACTGGACATGACACCCTCCGAGCGTGTTCACGCGCTTGCCGCCGCCAAAGGATGCGACGCCAAGGATATCACCGTCTGTATTCTGGAACGCCCTCGCCACGAAAATCTGATCGACGAAGTGCGTAGCACCGGCGCTGCGATCCGTTTGATCACCGATGGGGATGTCGCTGGCGTCATTCACTGCGCCGAACCGGATATCACCGGGATCGACATGTACATGGGCTCGGGTGGGGCCCCTGAGGGGGTGCTGGCCGCTGCCGCACTGAAATGCATGGGCGGCCAGATTTATGGTCGCCTTCAGTTTCGCAACGATGACGAACGCGGACGCGCGGCCAAGGCCGGGATTACCGATCTGAACCGCATCTACTCACGCGATGAACTGGTGACGGCAGATGTTATCTTCTCGGCCACCGGCGTCACGCAGGGCTCGATCTTGCAAGGCATCGTACGCGAGCCGGGCTGGGTGACCACCGAAACGCTGCTGATGCGCTCCAAAACCGGTTCGGTGCGGCGCATGATCTACCGCACCCCGGTCGCATGATTGGCCAACATTCCGTTCTGAAATCACCGCTTCGCGCATCCTGCGCGCGGCGGTTTTCCGGCTGACAAAGGCCTGCGAACATGGCCTATCTGGGCGTAGAAAAATCCCTGACCGGACGGCGATGGGTTGGCCCTGCCCCTGATCTTGAGCGTCAGGCCGAGGCCTTGGCCCAGATCACCCGCCTGCCCCCGGCGGTGTGCGCGGTTCTGGCCCGCAATCAGGTCAGCGCTGACGCGGTCGCGGATTACCTGGCCCCGTCGCTGCGCGCGCTGCTGCCGGATCCGATGACCCTGCGCGACATGGAGCCTGCCGCCGAGCGCGTTCTGGCGGCGCTGGACGGGCGCGAACGGATCGCCGTATTCGCCGACTACGACGTGGATGGCGGCGCATCGGCGGCGCTGATGTTGACCTGGCTGCGCGCCCAGGGCCATGACGCCACGCTCTATATCCCTGACCGCATCGACGAAGGGTACGGCCCTAACGACCCCGCCATGGAGGCCCTGGCCAAGGATCACACCCTGATCGTCTGTGTTGATTGCGGGACGCTGTCGCACGGCCCGGTTGCCGCAGCAAAAGGGGCGGATGTGGTGATCCTGGACCACCACCTGGGGGCCGAAGACCTGCCCAAGGCGCTGGCCGTGGTGAACCCCAATCGTCAGGACGAAAGCGGCGATCTGGGGCATCTGTGCGCAGCTGGCGTGGTGTTCCTGCTGCTGGTCGAGATGAACCGGCGGCTGCGACTGCGCGGCGTTCAGGGGCCGGACCTGATGGGGATGCTGGATCTTGTCGCGTTGGCAACGGTGGCCGACGTGGCCCCGTTGATCGGCGTGAACCGGGCCTTTGTGCGCCAGGGGTTGAAGGTGATGGGCCAGCGCAAACGCCCGGGGCTGGTGGCCCTGTCGGATGTTGCGCGCATCGACACCGCGCCCAAGCCCTACCACCTGGGTTTTGTGTTGGGCCCGCGCGTGAACGCAGGCGGGCGCATCGGCGCGGCAGATCTGGGCGCGCGCCTGTTGGCCACCGCCGACCCTGTCGAAGCCGGGCATCTGGCCGCGCGCTTGGACCAATTGAACGACGAACGCCGCACCGTGGAAGCCGCCGTCCGCGAGGAAGCGATGGCGCAGGCAGAACTGCGCGGCACCGAGGGCCCGCTGGTCTGGGCGGCCAGCGAAGACTGGCACCCCGGCGTGATCGGCATTGTTGCCGCCCGTCTGAAAGAAGCCACGAACCGCCCGGCCGTCGTGATCGCGCTGGACGGGGCCGAGGGCAAGGGCTCTGGCCGTTCGGTAAGCGGGGTTGACCTGGGCGCCTCGATCCAGCGACTGGCCGCTGAGGGGCTGCTGATCAAGGGAGGCGGGCACCGGATGGCCGCGGGCCTGACCGTGGCCCGCGATCAACTGGAGGCCGCGATGGCGCGCTTGTCGGAATTGCTGGCCCGCCAGGGGGCGGGCACCGGGGGGGCGCGCGATTTGCGGCTGGATGGGTTGTTGATGCCCGGTGCTGCAAACGTCGAATTGATCGAATCGCTGGACGCTGCCGGCCCCTTCGGCCAAGCCGCGCCCGCCCCGCGTTTTGCCTTTGCTGACATGACGATCCTGGACGCGCGGCGCGTCGGTGCCAACCATTTGAAAATCCGCTTTGGCGACATGTCAGGGCCGCAAATCGAAGGCATTGCGTTTGGCGCGTTTGATACCGATCTTGGCCCTGCGGTTGAACGCGCCGGACTGGCGAAGCTGCATCTGGCCGGACGGGTTGAAATCAACAGCTTCGGCGGGCGCAACCGGGTGCAACTGCGGCTGGACGATGCGGCGTTGGCTTAACCGATTGACCTGACAAACCGTCAAAAAAGATGACTGCCATGCAGAAAATCCCCCTTGCGCCCACCCGTCCGCTGGCCTAAATACCGCCTCACGAAAAGCGCGGTCCCTTCGTCTATCGGTTAGGACGCCAGGTTTTCAACCTGGAAAGAGGGGTTCGATTCCCCTAGGGACTGCCATTCGTATTTCAGCACATACATGCCGTGTGAATGCCAGCTGCGCGCTGTGTCATGTGCAAAAATCATGGCCACGATCATGCGGCGGCCGCAAGCACACAAGGCAGGCGCGCACGTTCTGACACTTTTTTTTTGAATGACATCCGCTGCAGGGTCGCATCGCGCGTGCCGAAATGATGAAACAGCGCCGCACCCGCGTGAAGGCCCGGAAACCCAAGCAGAAGTCCCGTCCCTGCCCTATGCGGCACGCGCGCCAGTGTCTCATGAAAATCGGGCAAAGTTTGGATCAGGCCGTCAAATATGACCGCGTCAGCGCCGGTCAGCGCAATCATCGCACTTCCGCTTGCCGCCATTCCGACGATGAGCAGATAGACCAGCCCATGCTCCAGCTTGGCCAGGGCCCCTGGCCAGGCGGGACTGTTGCCAATTGGCTTGGGCCCTGTGTCAAAGCGCCACCACCAGAGGATCCGAAAAAGGGTCAAGATCAGAATTGCGTTGCCCATGGGCGCGTGGAGCCACGGTAAATCGGCCTAATCGGCGGACAATTGTGTCTGAGCGGCCCGAAACCCGGTGCCCAACTGAATGAGGATAAGCAGTGCCGTGGTCCAGTGAAGGATCACGGCATCCGTGCCTTATCGCTTTTTCGCATGGCGGCTTTTCCAACGCGCTATTCAAGACGGGCGTATCGGGAACGTGGCGGGATCATACGGACACTCAAGTCTGGCAATGTTTTGGTTCGGACGCTGATTGCGCGTATCGCGCATCCAATAGCTTGGCGATGCTCGCCAGCCCTAAAGGGCACCAACACCAACGCCGCGCCACCGGGGCATTCCAGCCGCCGAAACCCGCTTGCAGGCTTGACGCCGTTGCCAACTCTGCGATGCTGCGCCGAATTGAATTCAAGGCGATATCAGGAGTATGCGTCGATGATGAACCGCGTTCTGGGGCTGACATTGGCTGCCTTACTGCCGCTTGCCGGTTGCGCGACGGCGCCCGCTGAAACGGAAAACGGGTATCTGGAGGAACTTCCTGAAGGTCTGGCAGAAGCCGCCGCACCCGGCCAGAACATGCACGCGATCCGGATCCAACCCGACGACGGGTGCTATTGGTATGAACATGTCGGCCCTGTGGAAACGACGCTGTTGCCGCTGCTTACCCGGGATGGACGTCCGATCTGTTCGCGCCCGCGCGAAGAGGCCTGACAAATTCACCCCGAGCGGCAGATGCGGCCCGGGGTGTAAAAGCCTTGCGAAGTCAGCGCCTTGGATCAGGCTGGATACAGGTGCACGGTCGATCCGACTTCGACCTCGTCGTACAAATCAATGATATGCGCCATCACCATGCGCACACAGCCCGAGCTGGCGCGATGCCCGATTGACCACGGCTGCGGGGTTCCGTGAATGCGCAGATACGTGTCGCGGCTTCCCGAATAGAGATACAGCGCCCGCGACCCCAGCGGGTTTTCCGGGCCACCCGGCATACCGTCTGCGAATTGGGCGTATTGCGGATCCCGCGCGATCATCGTTTCGGTCGGCGTCCACTGCGGCCAGCGCGCCTTGCGCCCGACACGGTAGATCCCCGGCTCATACAAGCCGTCCCGCCCGATAGCGACGCCGTAGCGCATGGCCGTGCCGCCGTCGCGGATGTGATAGAGGTAGCGCGCGACCGCATCCACGTGGATGTCGCCCGGCAACAGACCGGGATTGGCGCTTACCATCCGCGGCAGGAACCGGTTGGCGATGCCCCAGGGATTCGAACTGGCTGGATCGAAACCCTCTGGCCGAACCTGCAGATCCCAATCCGGCCAGTCATCCGGGCTGGCATGCGCAACATATGGCGCGGCGAGCGCGGCACCAGAGGCAAGAAGAAACGAACGACGGTTCAGCAAAACGGATATCCTGGGTCAAAGAGTGGTCACAGCGCGCCATGATACTGTCATGGCAGGTGGCTGGTAAACCATTCGCCGCGAAAACAGTGTCACAGATGCGTAACCTGTGGATTGTTTGCCGCTATCCCGGCCGAAAATCGCGGTTCAGCCGTGTTTTGGCGCGGTCAATGCCCGCCCGGCTCGTCCATGGCCCGGCTGAGCAGGATCACCGGGATGATGCCCAGAGCAACGATCAGCAGCGCCGACGTCGAAGCTTCGGCCAATCGGCCATCTGACGCCAGCCGGTAGGTGCGAATCGCTAATGTATCCAGATTGAACGGACGCACGATCAGCGTGGCGGGCAATTCCTTCATGACATCGGCAAAAACAAATATGGCCGCGGTCAGCAATCCGCCCCGCAGCAGCGGAAAATGCACCGCAAGCAGCGTGCGCGCAGGCCCAGATCCGAGGCCCCGCGCGGCGTCGTCCAAACTGGACGGAATGCGCTGAAGCGAGGCGTCGATGGTGTTCATGCTGATCGACAAGAAGCGCACAGCGTAGGCAAAGATCAAGCCAACGTAACTGCCAGTCAGCAACAGCCCTGTCGAGACACCGAAGCTGGCCCGCATCCAGGCGTCCAGCGTGTTGTCGGCCCACGACAGGGGCAGCAAGACGCCGACGGCGATCACCGCACCGGGCATCGCATACCCGATCCCCGCCACCCCCAGCATCACGCGCACCAGACGGCCGTTATCCATGCGCCGGGCGTACCCCAGGAACAGCCCCAACGCCAACAAGACGACAGCCGCCAATGCCGCCAGAAACAGCGAATTTCCGGCAAAGGCAAAGAACCGTGTGCCCCACATCGGATCCCCGACAACCAGGGTCAGACGGGTCAATTCAGCGACCGGGATCACGAACCCGGCCAGAATGGGAAAGGCACACAGACCCATAACAAGCGCCGCACGCCAGCCGCGCAACGGATGGCGCGCGGCCGCTGAACGCCCACCCGGATCCCCGACGTATCGCCGAGTTCCACGCAGAACCCGTTCCAACACCAGCGCCAAAGCCACAAACCCGATCAGCATGGCGGCCAATTGCGCGGCGGCCACGGGTTCGCCGCGGGCGAACCAGGTGCGGAAAATGCCCGTGGTCAGGGTTTGCACCCCCAAATGCTGCACAGTGCCATAATCAGCCAGCGTTTCCATCGCCACGAAAGACGCGCCCGCAACCATCGCCGGGCGCGACATCGGCAAGGCGATCCGCAAAAACGCCCCGCGCGGCGATTGCCCCAGCGCGCGCGCGGCCTCTATCAGGTGCATCGACTGGGTGGCAAAGGCGGCGCGTGTCAGCAGGTAGATATAGGGATACAGCACCAACGCCAGCAGCACCGCCGCACCGGGCAAGGACGCCACCTGGGGGAACCAATAGTCACCGCGCTGCCAGCCGAAAACCTCTCGCAGGGTTGTCTGCACTGGCCCGGCATAGGCCAGCCGGTCATAGTAGACGTAGGCGATGACATACCCCGGCATTGTCATCGGCAGCATCAAGGTCCATTGCAAGACACCGCGCCCACGAAAGTCGAACCCGGCGATCAGCCACCCGGCCCCTACCCCGACCGCCGAGGCCAGCGCGACTGTCAGGACAACCAGCATCAAGCTGTTGCGCAGGTAGCGCGGCAACACAGTTGCGGCCAGATGCGACCAGGCGCCATCCGATGGCACAAACACCTGCGCCAGAACGGCAACGATGGGCAGGGCAATCAGCGCCGCAATAAGCAGCGCGCCAAAGCTCCACATACTGATGATCCGGCGCTTTCTGCGCACCGGCGCCATAAGGGCGGAATCGGCCATTACGCGCTCCTGTTCTTCTGCTCTGACCTAGCCCAAGTGGTGCGCCCTGTCCAGATACCTGATTATTATTGTCAGAATTAATCTGATGCGCTATGACACCTTCGTCCGCAACCTGCGGGCCCACGCCGACTCATGCCTACGCCGCCGCATCCGCGCCGCGCAAGCTCATCACAAAAGAGGACACCATGCTGCGTTTGACAACCGTTCTCGGGGTTTCACTGACCCTTGCCGCGCCGGCCCTGGCGCAAGAGGTAAATCTCTATTCCTCGCGCCACTATGATACCGATTTGCAGCTTTATGAGACCTTCACAGCCGCAACCGGGATCACCGTAAACCTGATCGAAGGTTCCGGCGAACAGTTGATTCAACGGATCGTGACCGAAGGCATCAACAGCCCCGCCGATCTGTTCATCACCTCGGACGGTGGCCGCCTGTTCAACGCCGCCCAAGCCGGCATCTTTCAGCCCATCGACAGCGCCACTCTGGAAGCGCGCGTGCCGCAGTCCATGCAGGATCCGGGCAATCTGTGGTTTGGTCTGACGGCGCGTGCGCGCGTGATCTTCACCCGTGCCGACAGCGAACGCCCAGATTGGCTGGACGACTACGAAGACCTCGCCGATCCGCGGCTTGAGGGTGAAGTTTGCATCCGCAGTTCCTCGAACATCTACAATATTTCCCTGATGGCCGAATTGATTGATGCTCTGGGGGCCGAGGCAGCGCAAGATTGGGCGCAGGGCGTCGTGAACAACCTGGCACGTCGCCCCCAGGGCGGTGACCGCGATCAGTTGCGCGCGCTGGCCGCAGGAGAGTGCAGTGTGGCGGTGTCGAATACCTACTATTGGGGTGCATTGGCGGCCTCCAGCAACCCCGCCGACATCGAGGTCGCGCAGGCCGTGACGTTTTTCTATCCCAACCAGGGCAACCGGGGGGCGCATGTGAATATCTCTGGCGCCGGGGTTGCGGCCCACGCGCCGAACCGCGACAACGCCATTCGGTTCCTGGAATTCCTGGTGTCCGACGAAGCCCAGCAGGTGCTGGCGGACGGCAATAACGAATTCCCGGTTGTCGATGGCGTGAGCATTCACGGCCCTATCGCCCCATTCACCGATTTTCGCAGCTCGGGCGTCAATGTCTCGGTGTTTGGGCTGAACGCGCGCCAGGCCACGGATATTTTTGACACGGTTGGCTTCCCCTAAGACCGGCGCCGATTACATGTAGGCAAGACAGGGCGGGACAGAACCCGCCCTTTTGGACTTGTCCCCCCATGCGCTTCGCCGCAGGGTGGCGACATCACAGAAAAAGAAGGACTCCGGCCATGACCGACGAAGCTTACACCCCGCCCAAAGTCTGGACCTGGGATCAGGAAAGCGGCGGGCGCTTTGCCTCGATCAACCGGCCGATCGCCGGACCGACCCACGACAAGGACCTGCCCATCGGCAAGCACCCGATGCAGTTGTATTCGCTGGGCACGCCGAACGGTGTGAAAGTCACGATCATGCTGGAAGAACTGCTGGCCAAGGGCCATGCCGGTGCCGAATATGACGCCTGGCTGATCAACATCGGCGAAGGCGACCAGTTCGGATCGGGCTTTGTGGATATCAATCCGAATTCCAAGATCCCTGCCCTGATGGACCGCAGCGGAACGGACCCGATCCGGGTGTTCGAATCTGGTGCGATCCTGATGCATCTGGCTGAAAAATTCGGCGAATTTCTGCCAGCAAGCGGACCAGAGCGCACCGAAGTCCTCTGCTGGCTGTTCTGGCAAATGGGCTCGGCCCCCTATCTGGGCGGCGGTTTCGGGCATTTCTACGCCTACGCGCCCGAGAAATTCGAATACCCCATCAACCGCTTCGCAATGGAGGTCAAACGCCAGTTGGATGTGCTGGAGCGCAATCTGGCGGAACGCCCCTACCTGGCCGGTGACGACTATTCGATTGCCGATATCGCCACCTACCCGTGGTACGGGCGTTTGGTCGAAGGGGGTGCCTACGATTCAGCCGAATTCCTGGCGGTGCACGAATACACCAACGTGATCCGCTGGGCCGCCGACATCAAAGCCCGCCCCGCCGTGGCGCGAGGCCGCCGCGTTAACCTGCGCGGCGATGGCAATATCGAAGAACGCCACGACGCTTCGGATCTGGACTGACCGGTCACCGGGGGCTTTGCCCCCTCTGCGGCCCCGCTTGCAGCGGTTCCGCATTCACCCCCAGGATATTTTGGGGCACAAAGAGGGGCAAATTTTATTCAAATTTTCCGCGTCATCTTTGTGCTCACAAATATCCCGGGGAGGCCGCAGGCCGGGGCAGAGCCCCCATACCCGCGCCGCCCAAGGGGCGGGGCTGATACCAGTAAAGGCCGGGGTTTCCCCCGGCCTTTTCCGTGTGATCCGGCTTGGGTTCGGATCAGCTACAGCCTGAGGTTCCCCCACAGGTGTTACACTTCATACAGGTGCCGTTGCGCACCAGCGTGTAGTTGCCGCATGAAACCAGAGGTTCACAAAACTACACGCTGATATCTTGCCGTTTGTCTAAAAAGCTCTTTCTGAAAGGTTTCGAGTTGAACGAATTTTTGAGCCTTAGCAACGTCTCTATAATTGGAAGATGCGCGGCGCGCTAATTCAACGTGGCTCAAATCAACATCTTTGAGTGCTTCTCCACATTGAAAAAACACCGCCGCGAAATTTGCTTCTAATTCTTCGAGTGTAGGCGGCAGGTTGGACATTCCACTTGGTCCCTCAAAAAGCTGGAAGTTTTTCGTCACGCCGTTTCCGCTGTGATGTTCAAGAATAAGATGTCCAAACTCGTGAGCGAGAATAAAATTTGAAAGATAACAGCCCTTTACAGCGTTTTCCCACAGTCTTGCATCTACTGTAAGGGTCACACGCCCGCCAAGCATTACTACACCCGCCTTTCGTTTGTAGTCGGCTGTTTCTTTCGGCATATATTTTTTTATCGTCCAACCCACGAAATCTCTGCAGCAACGCTCCCAAATTTCGGTCATCTTGAAGTGATCTTGGTCGGCGCTAAACTCACGCCGATACCAAAGTGCTTCTCGAAAGATTCTGGCTAAGTTTGACGTCAAAAGTTCCGGTCTACGGGTCATGCTTTACCCCCTTAGCTACAGCCTGAGGTTCCCCCACAGGTGTTACACTTCATGCAGGTGCCGTTGCGTACCAGCGTGTAGTTGCCGCATTCGCCGCACGGGTCGCCCTCGTAGCCCTGCATCTTCGCCTTGGTGCGGGAATCCATCGACATTGCCACGGTTTCGACGGCCGTCTCGGTCCGGGTGGCCACGGCCAGCGCACCATCCGTCAAGGCCGAGGTTTCCAGCGTGCGCGTCGTCTGACCGCCGCCTTGCAGCACAACCAGTTCCTGCGGCAAGCGCTTGCGCAGATACCCGGTCGAGGAGATCTGGCGCAGCACTTCCAGCCCGCGGCTGGCCGCATTGTCGCTGACTTCGGACAGGTTTTGCTGGCCTTCCTTTACGCCCGCGCCCAGATCATCGAACGCCGCGCCGGTGGGCTTTACGTGGGCCAGATCGGTTCGATCCAGATAGCTGACCGCCAGTTCCCGGAAGATGTAGTCCAGGATCGACGTCGCGTTCTTGATGCTGTCGTTGCCCTGCACCATGCCTGCTGGCTCGAACCGTGTGAAGGTGAAGGCATCGACGAATTCTTCCAGCGGCACACCGTATTGCAGACCCACCGACACGGCGATGGCGAAGTTGTTCATCATCGCCCGGAAGCCCGCACCTTCCTTGTGCATGTCGATGAAGATCTCGCCCAGCGAGCCGTCATTGTATTCGCCGGTCCGCAAATACACTTTGTGGCCACCAACGATGGCTTTCTGGGTGTAGCCCTTGCGCCGCTCGGGCAGCTTTTCACGCCCGCGCGCCACTTCCTTGATGATCACCTTTTCGACGATCTTCTCGGCGATGACAGCCGCTTTTTCCTGCAGCGATCCGCTTTCCATGATCTCGGCGGCGTCGTCATCGTCCTCAATCAGCGCGGCGGCCAGCGGTTGCGACAGTTTTGAGCCGTCACGGTAGAGCGCGTTGGCCTTGATCCCCAGCGAGTGGCTGAGTTCATAGGCCGCCAGCGTTTCTTCGATCGACGCCGAATTCGGCATGTTGATCGTCTTCGAAATCGCGCCCGAGATGAAGCTTTGCGCGGCGGCCATCATGTAGATGTGGCTGTCGACGCTGAGGAACCGCTGGCCCTTTTTGCCGCACGGGTTGGCGCAATCGAAGACCGAATAATGCTCGGGCTTCAGGTGTGGCGCGCCTTCCAGCGTCATGGTGCCGACGATGTGGTCATTGGCCGCTTCAACTTGCGCCTTGGTGAAACCCAGGTGGCGCAGCAGATCGAACGACGGATCGTTCAGCTTTGCTTGCGGGATGCCCAGGGCTTCGTGGCAGAAGTCCGCGCCCAACGTCCATTGATTGAACACAAACCGAATATCAAAGGCCGTGGCCAGCGCGGCTTCGACCTTCTTGATCTCTGCCTCACCGAACCCGTGCCCAATCAGCGCGGTCTGGTTGATGCCGGGCGCCTGCCCCAGGGACCCATGGCCAACGGCATAGGCCTCGATCTCGGCGATCTGCGCCGGGGAATAGCCCAGTTTGGCCAGGGCTGCGGGCACGGATTGGTTGATGATCTTGAAGTAACCGCCGCCGGCCAGTTTCTTGAACTTCACCAGCGCGAAGTCGGGCTCGATCCCGGTGGTGTCACAATCCATGACCAGGCCGATGGTGCCCGTCGGTGCGATCACCGTGGCTTGCGCGTTGCGGTAGCCATGCTGTTCACCCAGCGCAAGGGCTTCATCCCAGGTGCTGCGCGCCAGGGCCACCAGCGTGGCGTCTGGAACATTGGCGGCGTCCAGCGTCACCGGGGCGACGTTGACGTCCTCATAATCCGTCAGGCCGTGGGCTGCGCGGCGGTGGTTGCGGATCACGCGCAGCATGGCGTCGGCGTTCTTGGCATAGCCCGGGAATGCGCCCAATTCAGCCGCCATTTCGGCCGAGGTGGCGTAGGAGACGCCGGTCATGATTGCCGTCAGTGCCCCGCACAGCGCGCGTCCTTCGGCGCTGTCATAGCCAAAGCCCATGTTCATCAGCAAGCCGCCGATGTTGGCATAGCCCAGGCCCAGCGTGCGGTATTCATAGCTGCGCTGCGCAATTTCCCTGGACGGGAACTGCGCCATCATCACGCTGATTTCCAAGGTGATCGTCCACAAACGCGAGGCATGCATATAGGCCGCCGCGTCGAATTGGCCGTCCTTGTAGAAGGTCAGCAGGTTCATCGACGCCAGGTTGCAGGCGGTGTCATCCAGGAACATGTATTCCGAACACGGGTTCGAGCCCCGGATCGCCCCATCCGCCGGGCAGGTGTGCCAGGCGTTGACGGTGTCGTGGAACTGGATGCCGGGATCGGCACACGCCCAGGCGGCGTGACCAACCTGATCCCACAAATCGCGCGCCTTGATGGTCTTGGCGGTCTTGCCATCGGTGCGGCGGATAAGTGCCCAATCGGCATCATCCTTGACGGCCTTCAAAAACGCATCGGTGACGCGAACCGAGTTGTTCGAATTCTGGCCCGACACGGTGGTGTAGGCCTCGGAATCCCAGTCGGTGTCATAGGTGGGGAATTCGATGCTGGTGTAGCCCTGCTTGGCGTATTGCAGGATGCGGTTGGTATAGGTGTCAGGGATCAACGCCTTCTTGGCGGCCCGGATCGCGGATTTCAAGCCGGGGTTCAGCGAGGGGTCGACAGCGGCTTCGCTGGACCCGTCCCACTCGCGGATCGCGGTGAAAATGTCGTTCAGGCGCAGTTCGTGGGCCTTGGAGCCGGCGACCAGAGACGCAACTTTCTGCTCTTCGATGACTTTCCAGTTGATGAACTGTTCGACATCCGGGTGATCCACGTCGCAAATCACCATTTTGGCGGCGCGGCGCGTGGTGCCCCCCGACTTGATCGCGCCCGCAGCCCGGTCACCGATCTTCAGGAAGCCCATCAGACCCGATGACTTGCCACCACCCGACAGGCTTTCGCCTTCGCCGCGCAGGCTGGAGAAGTTGGTGCCCGTGCCGGACCCGTATTTGAACAGGCGTGCTTCGCGGACCCACAGATCCATGATCCCGCCGTCATTCACCAGATCATCGCTGACCGACTGGATGAAGCAGGCGTGGGGCTGCGGGTGCTCGTAGCTGGACTTCGATTTCACCAGCTTGTGGGTGAAAGGATCGACATAAAAATGCCCCTGCGACGGACCGTCGATGCCATACGCCCAATGCAAGCCGGTGTTGAACCACTGCGGGCTGTTCGGCGCGGCCATTTGCGCGGCCAGCATGAAGCGCATTTCGTCGAAATAGGCCTGTGCATCGGCTTCGGTGGTGAAATAGCCACCCTTCCAACCCCAATACGCCCAAGCACCGGCCAAGCGGTCAAACACCTGCCGCGCGCTGTTTTCGCCGCCAAAGCGTTGATCTTCTGGCAGATCCTTGAGGGCCTTTTCATCCGGGACCGAACGCCACAGGAAGTCCGGCACACCCTTTTCCGCGACTTTTTTCAGGCGTGCGGGCACGCCAGCCTTGCGAAAGTATTTCTGCGCGATGACGTCCGAGGCAACCTGGCTCCAGCCCTCAGGCACTTCAACGGCGTCGTTGCGAAACACGATCTTGCCGTCAGGGTTCCGGATTTCTGAAACCGTTGTCGTGAAAGCCAACGCCGCATAGGCGTCCTGATTGGCCGCTGTGAAATTCCGCTCGATCTGCATACTGCCCGTTCCCCAATTGTGTTCATGTCCCGCCGGGCGGATTATCGGGCCGATACAGGTAGCACGCTCTGGGGCAGGTTGGACAATAAAACACCCGCGACGCGGCGATCAAATCGCGCGTCGGTCAACACCATCCACACATGATGGCGAGAAACACAGGGTGTACTAATTGTTCTCTGCTCCCGGCGCGCCTTACTATATCTAGTGGCCCTCGCTCCGGCTTGCACAAACTGACGTATCTGACCCCCTCTGGTCAACGCGTTTTTTAGCTCTTTGTCAGGGTTTTTCTGCTTGACGGAAAGCGGCTCACGCATCGCGGGTGCGACTCAAAGGTTAACATCCGAACTTTGCCAATTATCCTGCACACTTGGCAGGTAGGTCCGCATTGGCACATAAAAAACCCGGCGCAATGATGCGCCGGGCAAAGGTGTCAGGTGATGCGCGAAAGCCTCACTGCATCATGGCAGCATCGGTCACGGCGTGCGTAAATGCGCCCATCGGTTCGGCCGTGATGACCGGATCGGACCCACCACCCAGCAAGGTTGCAACCGTGCGTGCATAGGCCGCTTCGTCCAATGCACCGGTCGATCCCTCAATCAAACGGGCCACTTCGCCCATCATCCGGATCTGGTGACCTTCGGTCTGGGCGCCGGTTTCATCGTAGTCCAGAACGATCAGCGCTGCCTCTTCCTGATTCGCCGCTGCCCATTCCCAGCCGCGCATGGAGGCCCGTACGAATCGCGCCATGCGGTCCACGAACGCCGGATCCTCCAGGTTTGATTCGAGCGCATAGAGACCGTCTTCCAGCGTGGCGACGCCCTGGTCTTCGTATTTGAATGTCACCAGTTGCTCAGCCGGAATGCCCGCATCAATCACCTGCCAGTATTCGTTGTAGGTCATCGTGCTGATGCAATCGGCCTGACGTTGCAGCAACGGATCCACGTTGAAGCCTTGGCGCAGCACTTCAACACCGTCATCGCCACCCTCGGTCGGAATGCCCAACGCGCTCATCCAGGACAGGAACGGGTATTCATTGCCGAAGAACCAAACGCCCAGCGTCCGCCCCGGAAAGTCGGCCGGTGATGTGATGCCGGTTTCCGCCAGGCAGGTCAGCATCATGCCCGAGCGCACGAACGGCTGCGCGATGTTGACCACCGGTGCGCCTTGTTCTCTTGCCGCCAGGGCCGATGGCATCCAGTCAACCATGACATCCGCGCCACCGCCCATCAGCACCTGCACAGGTGCAATATCGGGGCCACCGGGGCGGATCGTGACGTTCAGGCCTTCTTCTTCGTAGAAGCCATTCTCAAGCGCCGCGTAGTAGCCTGCGAATTGCGCCTGGGTGACCCACTTCAGCTGCAGCGTGACGTCGTCCATTCCGCCATGGCTGTCCGCCATTGCGCCTGTTGCCGCCATGGCCAGGCCCGCACTCAGCCCCAGAAATGATAGTTTCGACATGGGTATTCCCTCCGTGTTGATCGGCCCGTTGGGGGCCGTTTTTTAGCTGCTGCGCTGCGACGGGTGCCAGAAAGTTACGCGCCGCTCGAGCAGAGCCCAGAAACCGTAGAACGCTGACCCAAGCAGCGCCGCCACGGCAATTTCAGCCCACACCATATCCAGTTGCAGGCGCCCCACCTCGGTTGAGATGCGAAACCCCATCCCGCGTGTGGGCGATCCGAAGAATTCGGCAACGATTGCGCCGATCAGCGCCAGTGTTGCACAGATTTTCAGCCCGTTGAAAACAAAAGGCATGGCCGCGGGCAGGCGCAACGTCACCAGCGTCTGCCACCACCCGGCCGAATAGGTGTGCATCAAGTCCCGCTGCATGGCGCTGGTCGCGGTCAGGCCCTGAACCGTGTTGACCAGCATGGGAAAGAACACCATCGCCACAACCACCGCCGCCTTTGACGGCCAGTCGAACCCGAACCACATCACGAAAATCGGGGCCGTGCCGATGATCGGCAGCGCCGCCAGGAAGTTGCCAACAGGCAGCAGCCCCCGGCGCAAGAAGGCATAGCGGTCGACCACCAGGGCAAACAGGATCGCAGCACCACAGCCGATGGCAAAGCCCGACAACGTGCCACGCACGAAGGTCTGCACAAGGTCGGTCAACAGCACGTCGGTGCTGCTGACCAGCCGCGCGCCGATCTCAGTGGGCACGGGCAGGATGACGCTGGGCACCTGCAACGCGGTAACGGCGGTTTGCCACAGCCACAGCAGGGTTACGCCAAAGATCACCGGCGGGGCCAGTTTCAGTGCCAAGCCAAGGGCCCCGGCCGGGGCATCGAAACGTGCGAGCAAGGTGACCAACAGCCAGGCGCCGACCCAGACACCGACAACGGCAAACCAGAACCCGGCTCCGTCAGGATTGGCGTATCCGATCATCCGCATCAGCGACAAGATGATACCGGCAACGCCCAGCGGTGCCCCCCAGTAAACCGGGCGCTTTGACGCCCAGGAAGCGCCCAGTCCGGCGACAACAAGCCCCAAAGTCACCAGCGCCAACTCAAAACCGCTGAGGATCGCGCCGATCCCCATGATCACCGTGAGGCCTGCAAGGAATAGCGTAAAGGGTTCGCGATGCTCGGTCATGTCGCCATCCCCATCCGCTTGAGGGTGCGCCGTTCAATCATCGCCACGATCCCCACCAGCCCCGCCGCCAGGATCGCCGCCGCGAACAGCGCGGCCCAGATCTGCACCGTCTGGCCGTAATAGCTGCCCGAGAGCAGGCGCACACCCAAACCACCTTGTTGCACGGGCAATTCGCCGACAATCGTGCCCACCAGCGCCGCCGCGATCCCCACCTTGAGGGAGGCAAACAGATACGGCATGGACGTTGGCAACCGCAGCTTGGCAAACACTGCCCCGCCGCCCGCCGAATAGGTTTTCATCAGATCCATCTGCATCGCATCGGGCGCGCGCAACCCCTTTACCATGCCCACAACGACTGGAAAGAAGCTCAGATACGCGGCGATGATCGCCTTTGGCACCATGCCCGATACGCCGACCGAGTTCAGCACCACGATGATCATCGGCGCCAGGGCAATGATCGGAATCGTCTGGCTGACAATGGCCCACGGCATCACGCTGGCATCCATCGCCCGATTATAGACGATCCCGATGGCCAGCAGGATCCCCGCGCCGGTGCCGATGACAAAGCCCAGCATCGTCGCGCTCAGCGTCACCCAGCCGTGATAGATCAGACTGCGGACCGAGGTTCGGGTTTCATTCAGCCGGGTCAGAAAGTTCTCCAGGTTCAGCGGAGTCGTCGCCCGACACACCCGCCGCCCAACGGCCTCACATCCCAATGTCTGTTGATACATGCCGATCAAGACCTGATGCGGCGCGGGCAGAACCGGGCGGTCCTGGTTCATTGTCGCGGTCAGGATCTGGCCAAAGCTGATCTCTTCGCCCCGCATGGCGGCCTGATCACGCTCCCACGTCGCGTTCATCGGCACCACGGCAATGTACCAGAGCGCCAGCAAAACGGCGACAACGGTCAGGATGGGGAAGGCATTCTTCATACACTCGCCTCATCATACCCGGCGCGCAGCCCTTCGCGGACCCGGTGCGCGATGTCGATGAACTCGGGGCTGTCACGGATTTCCAGCGGGCGGTCCTTGGGCAACGTGCTGTCGATCACATCGGTGATCCGCCCCGGACGTGGGCTCATGACGACGATCTTGGTGGACAGATAGACAGCCTCAGGGATCGAATGGGTGACAAATCCGATGGTCTTTTCCGTTCGCGCCCAGAGCTTCAGCAATTCTTCATTCAAGCGGTCGCGCACAATCTCATCCAGCGCGCCAAAGGGTTCATCCATCAGCAGGATATCGGCATCAAACGCCAAGGCCCGCGCGATACTGGCGCGCTGCTGCATCCCGCCTGACAGTTGCCACGGGAATTTCTTTTCAAACCCGGCCAGTTCGACCAATTCCAGCACACGTGCGCAGCGCTCATTCTGCTCGGCCTTGGAAAACCCCATGATTTCAAGCGGTAACCGGATGTTCCCGCCAATCGTGCGCCATGGATACAACCCCGCCGCCTGAAACACATAGCCATAGGCGCGCGCCTTGCGCGCCTCACCCGGAGTCATCCCGTTGACCGTCAATGTGCCCGCCGTCGGCTGCTCCAGATCCGCTATCGTGCGCAGAAACGTCGTCTTGCCGCAGCCCGAAGGACCGATGAAACTGACGAATTCACCCTTGTTGATGGTCAGGGTCACGTCCTTGAGCGCGTGCACCGGGCCGTCATTCGTGGTGAACGTCAGGCTGAGGTCGCGGGCTTCGATGACCGGCCCGTTTTCCACGCCCGTACGGTGCCCAGCGGCGGTATTCGTCTCGCTCACAACCCGGCTCCTCGCGTTGCAACACATCTATAGCACCCAGCATCCAAGGGCAGTCCCCGGCCGCGGGTGGGGGAGAAGCCCCCGCCCGGGGGGGCGGTCGGGGGCTGCCCGGCTGACCGCCGGACACTACCAATTGAACTGTAGCGCGTCTTTTGCGTCTGGCCGAAAGCCCCAAAAATCATCGCGCGCATCACACCCCCGTCGCCGGAATGCCCGACCGCTGCACGGGGCGCGGGGCGGTGATCTCTTTCCATTGGCTCAGCGCCGTATTCACCGTTGCGTTCGGCGCACGGCTGACGAATTTGCCGTGACCTTCCTGCGTGCGGATCTCACCGTCATGCACCGCCACTTGCCCGCGGGTCAGCGTGAACCGTGGCAGGCCCTTGACCTGCTTGCCCTCGAACACATTGTAATCAATGGCGGATTGCTGGTTGCCTGCGCTGATCGTCTTTTCCTTCTCCGGATCCCAAACAACCAGATCCGCATCCGCCCCCACCAGAACCGCGCCCTTCTTGGGATAGCAGTTCAGGATCTTGGCGATGTTGGTCGACGTCACCGCCACAAACTCATTCGGCGTCAACCGCCCGGTCGCTACCCCGTGTGTCCAAAGCATCGGCATCCGATCCTCAAGCCCGCCGGTGCCATTTGGAATCTTCGAAAAATCCCCCACGCCATAGCGCTTTTGTTCCGTTGTAAACGCGCAATGATCCGTCGCCACAACCGACAACGAACCCGATTGCAGCCCCGCCCACAGGCTGTCCTGATGCGTCTTGTTGCGGAACGGCGGCGACATCACACGCCGCGCAGCGTGGTCCCAGTCGGCGTTGAAATACTCGCTCTCATCCAGCGTGAGGTGCTGGATCAGAGGCTCACCCCACACCCGCTTGCCCGCCTGCTTCGCCCGTCGGATCGCCTCATGCGACTCCTCGCAACTCGTATGCACCACATAGAGCGGCACACCGGCCATATCAGCGATCATGATCGCGCGGTTGGTCGCCTCACCTTCCACCTGCGGCGGGCGGGAATAGGCGTGCGCCTCGGGCCCGGTGTTCCCCTCGGCCAGCAGCTTGGCAGTCAGTTCGGCCACCACATCGCCGTTCTCGGCATGAACCATCGCGGTCGCGCCCAGTTCGGACAGGCGCTTGAACGACGAATACATCTCATCATCATTCACCATCAACGCGCCTTTGTAGGCCATGAAGTGCTTGAACGTGTTGATACCCCGGTCGCGCACAACGGTTTCCATGTCGTCAAACACTTGCTCGCCCCACCAGGTGACGGCCATGTGAAAACTGTAGTCGCAATTCGCACGGGTGGATTTGTTGTCCCAGCGTTTAAGCGCATCCAGCAAGCTTTCGCCCTGCCCCGGCAGCGCGAAATCCACCACCATCGTGGTGCCACCCGCCAGCCCGGCGCGGGTGCCGCTTTCAAAGTCATCCGTGGAATAGGTGCCCATGAAGGGCATCTCCAGGTGCGTATGCGGATCAATCCCGCCCGGCATGACATAGCAGCCAGTCGCATCCAGCTCCTTGTCACCCGTCAGGTTGGGGCCGATTTGAATGATCACCCCGTTTTCAACCAACACATCCGCCGCATAGGTCAGATCCGCCGTCACGATGGTGCCGTTCTTGATGACTGTGCTCATTGCGATATTCCCTGTCGTTTCATCTGTTTTGCCCCAACACCGCGACTTCATCTTTCCGAAAATACTCACGGGGGGTTCTCAGGGGGGCGCGTGCACCCCCCTGAGGCGGGGGGTGCGGGGGGCGGCAGCCCCCCGCCCCTCACTCAACCACGTGCGCCGTCTCCAGAACCGCGTGCAACAGCACGTCCGCGCCGGCGGCAGCCCACTCCTTGGAGATGTCCTCGGCCTCATTGTGCGACAGCCCGTCCACACAGGGGCACATGATCATCGCCGTTGGGGCGACATCGTTGATCCAGCAGGCATCATGCCCCGCGCCCGACACGATATCCATATGGGAATACCCCTGACGTTCGGCCGCGCGGCGCACGGCGTCGACGCAGGTCTCATCAAAGGCGGGTGGATCAAATTGTCCGACGATCTGCGCCTCGAACCCCACGCCGATGTCAGCACACAGCTTCGGCGCGCGGTCCATCAGTTCGGCGACCATGGCGTTCAGTTTGTCCAGAATATGCGTGCGCATATCGACGGTGAAGACAACCTTGCCGGGGATGATGTTCCGGCTGTTGGGATAGACGTCGATATGCCCAATCGCCCCCACCGCGTTGGGTTGGTTGGCCATCGCGATCTCGTGCACCAACTCGGTGATCAGCGCCAACCCACGGCCCGCGTTCTTGCGCATCGCCATCGGGGTGGATCCGGTGTGGCTTTCCTTGCCCGTCACGGTGCATTCGATCCAACGCAGACCCTGTCCATGGGTAACGACGCCGATATCCTTGCCCTCAGCCTCCAGGATCGGGCCTTGCTCAATGTGCAACTCAAATAGCGCGTGCATCTTTCGATCGCCGACCTTCTCATTGCCCTTCCAGCCGATCCGCTGCAACTCATCGCCGAACCGCTTGCCCTTGGCATCAACCCGGTCATAGGCCCAGTTCAGCTCGTGCCGTCCGGCAAACACGCCCGAGGCCAGCATCGCCGGCGCAAAACGCGTGCCCTCCTCATTCGTCCAGTTGACCACGACAATCGGGTGTTTCGTCTTGATACCCAGATCATTCAGCGTCCGAATTCCTTCCAGCGCGCCCAGCACACCCAGAACCCCGTCGTATTTGCCGCCGGTGGGCTGGGTGTCCAGATGGCTGCCCATGTAGACTGGCAATGCGTCAGGGTCGGTGCCCTCACGCCGCGCGAACATGTTGCCGATTTCATCGACCCCCATGGTCATGCCCGCCGCTTCACACCAGCTTTGGAACAGATGCCGGCCTTCGCTGTCCTCGTCGGTCAGCGTCTGGCGGTTGTTGCCGCCCGCCACGCCGGGGCCGATCTTGGCCATTTCCATCAGGCTGTCCCACAGCCGGTCCGCGTTGATCCTCAGGTTCTCGCCCGGTGCGGCCATAACGTGCCTACCCTTTCGTTTCAGCGGTTTGTGACAACTCTTGCAGGATGCGCAGCGCCTGATCAGCAAAGGCGACTGGCAAAAACACGTGATCGTGGTGCAGTCCGGCGACCATGTTGCAGGGGATATTTGCGTCGGCCAGCGCCGTGGACACGGCCGCCGTCAGACCCACGCCATCCAGCGCCGAATGCACCCGCAGCGTGATCTGCGCCATCGCGTCGGCGTCACCGGGGTGCGCCGGCACGATTACGGACACGCCTTCCTCTTCGATCATCATCGCCCGGAGGTCGCCAATCTGTGCCGTCAGTTCGGCCGCGTTCATGGACCGGAAAACATAACGCCCCTCCATCAGAACGGGCTGCATCTGGCGCACCATATCGGTGCCGTCGCGAATAATCTGAGTTTGCGTCACCGAATCCCCCGGGCGTTCCTTTGGCGGCGGGCCCACGTTCACCGGGATCCACCGACCGACAGCAAACGCGTGATCGCGGGGCGGCTGTTCTGGTCGGGTTGTCACGGCGAAAGGCCGGGCCTATTCTTTGTCGTATCGGCACGGCGTTTGGTCGGGCCGATACTGAGACGCTACCAGACCTGACCATTCAGTCAAGAATTTTCCCGGCGGCCCCAAACGGGCCGACAGGACCGGTCGCAAAGCAGGAGAAACCCGCGTATGGGCCAGACGCACGCCGCGACACAGGGCGCTGAAAAAACGGGCACCCGCGCGGAAATGCGCGAAGAAACCGAGCGCGTGATCCTGGAGGCCGCTGAGCGCGTATTTGCGGAATCGGGCTTTGGCGGCGCCACCATGCAGGCCATCGCCGATGCCAGCGGGTTGCCCAAGGCCAACTTGCACTACTACTTTGCCTCCAAGGAACGCCTGTATCGCCGCGTGGTCGAACGTATCTTCACCATCTGGCTGGAGGCCGCCGACAGCTTCGAGACCTCGGCCTCGCCTGAGGTGGCGCTGCGCCAATACATCACGCGAAAGATGGATTTGTCACGCCGCTACCGGTTCGGCTCCAAGGTCTGGGCGAACGAGGTACTGCACGGCGCGCCGATAATTCAGGATTATCTGGAAACGACCCTGCGCGAATGGACGGAAACCCGCATTGCTGTCATCCGGCGTTGGGCCGATGCAGGCCATATCCGGCCCGTCGATCCGCGTTGGTTGATGTACATGATCTGGGCCACCACCCAGCATTACGCCGATTTCGCGCATCAGATCGAAACCCTGAATGCTGGCCCATTGTCGGATCAGCAGTGGGACGACGCGACCGACACGGTTTGCGGCATCATTCTGCGCGGCATCGGATTGGAACCGGACTTTGCAGCGGGATTGGAAACCGGCATATGACGACACGCATCCAGCGGCGCAACCGATCCCGCATTCTGGACGCCGCTTTGGAGGTCTTTTCGCAGCAGGGATTTCGGGGCGCGACCCTGGATGAGATCGCCGCCGTGGCCGGGCTGTCAAAGCCCAACATCCTGTATTATTTCGATAGCAAGGACGCGATGCACCGCGCGCTGCTGGATGCGTTGCTGGACGTGTGGCTGGCGCCCCTGCGCGCGCTGAACCCACAGGGGAACCCGAAGCAGGAAATAATCGGATACATGCGCCGAAAGCTGGAATTGTCGCGCGACTTTCCCCGCGAAAGCCGACTTTTCGCCAACGAGGTGCTGCAGGGTGCACCGCGATTGTCTGACGAAATTTCGGGCGATCTGAAGGCGCTGGTTGATGAGAGCGCGGGCATCATCCAAGGCTGGATTGACGCGGGCCTTTTGCCGCAACTCGACCCCTATCACCTGATCTTCTCCATCTGGGCGCTGACCCAGCATTACGCGGATTTCGGCGCACAGATCCGGCTGATCCGGGATGGCGCAGATCCGTTGGAAGGGGCGGACAGCTACCTGGAAACCGTATTTGACCGACTTTTAAGCGTTTAACCCCGCGTTGCGCGTGACGCCATGACCCCGGCAACGCTGACCGTGAAAATGATGCGAAAAATGTGATGCACCGTGACCAGCACCGGGCTGATCCCAAGGCTCAGCGCCACAAGGCTCATTTCCGTCACGCCACCGGGTGCAAAACTGATCACCAGCGCCTCGAATGACATGGGCACATGGCCATCGAGCACATAGGCAATGCCCGTAGCCAGCGACAACATCGTGGCCACTGACAGCCCCCCCAACCCCATCGCCGCGGCCAGATGCCGCAAGGTCGAGCGCGCAAACATTGTGCCCAGTGCCGACCCAACCACCAGCTGTGCTGCGTTCAACAGCAGCGTTGGCCCCTGCACCGTGATCACCCCCGAGGCATGCAGAACCGCCGCCAGCAACATCGGCCCCAACATGTGGCTGGCCGGCAGTTTCAGGCGTGGACCGACAAAAACCCCGATCGGCGCGATAATGGCGATCCACAGCCAGTCGTTCCAATGCGCGGGGGACAGTTCCAACGTCTGCCCCGCCGCGCTGCCCACCGTGCGGCCGGTGAACAGCCAAAATAGCGTGGGAACGCTGACTATGACCAAAACGATCCGCACGAAATGCTGAACACTCAGCTTCTCAATATTCGCGCCGGCTTTTTCGCCCAGGGTTACGGCTTCTATCAACCCGCCCGGCATGGCCGAGAAAATAGACGTGGTCACATCGTAGCGTCCAATATGGCGGAAGATCACGTAGTTTGCGCTTTGCGCAAGGGCGACGAACAGGATGATCGCGGACAGCGACATCAAAAGCGACGGCGCAGTGCTGAGGATTTCGGCGGTGAAGGTTGCGCCGATCATCGTTCCGATGGTTGCCACGGCGGCGCGGCGCAAGGGCTGCGGAAACCAGAATCGCGCGCCGGTCCGAGCATAGCGCGTCAAGGAAACAGCCGCCACACTGCCAAGGCTTCCCAGCAGATACGGGATAGGCAACCCGCCCGCTTTGGCCAACAACGCGCCGCATAGCCCCAGAACCAGGGTCACGGCCAGGTCCAGGAATTTCCACCCGGTAATGTTCATTCCCATGATCCTTCGAGCAGGGTCCGGCGCCGGGTTCGCCGGCTTGCGCGCTTTAGTCCGGTGCCGGTGCCCAGTCAAACGTCAGATCCTCGCGGAAGGCAAAGCGCCTCAAGTGGGCCTCGACCACGCCCTGCCAACGTGTCAGATCTCCGCGCGCGCCGGTGCCCACGGTGACCGTCAACCGGTCCGCAGCGGCCTGCATCTCAACCGAGTTTCCGTCCGCAAACACGATCGTGCCGTGGTCTGGCGTAAAGGTCACAGCCGCCTTGTGCGACCAGTGCTTGCACAATTGTTGCAGGTAGCGGCTGGCAGATCCGGTTTCGGTAAATCCCGTCACGGATTGGCCCGGCAACAGGGCCAGGGCGGCCCGCGCGCTGCCCCGGATCGCCGTGGCAAACAGCGCAACGTCGATGGCTGTGGCAACGAAGGTGGCGCCGATGTCGAGGCACGCGCGCTGCATGTCCGGGTTCAGGGTCAGGATGCCGCCAGCCTTGCCAGACGCGACGATCTTGCGCATGGCGTCCAGAACGGCGGCCTCGACCTCGGGCGCGTTGGCCTGGCCCAGGTGTCCCATATCGGCGGCCAGATCAGACGGGCCGATGAACACACCGTCCACCCCCTCGACGGCCAGAATGTCATCCAAAGCAGCCATCCCGGCGCGGTTTTCCACCTGCACCAACAGACAGATCTGGGCGTCGGCGGTGGTCAGATAATCCGCGATCCCCGCAAAATCCGAGGCCCGCGCCAGCGACGCCCCCACCCCGCGCACCCCGTGTGGCGGATAGGTGACCGCGCGCACCAGTTCACGCGCCTGCGCTGCACTTTCAACCATCGGGATCAACAAGGTTTGCGCACCCGCATCCAGCAATTGCTTGATCATCCAGGTTTCGCCAATCGTCGGACGAACAACCGCCTGGCTGCCCTTGCCGCCGATCACCTGCAACTGGCCAATGATTGCCCGCAGATCATTCGGCGCGTGTTCTGCGTCGATCAGCAGCCAATCAAACCCGGCCCCGGCGCTGATCTGCGCAACATAGGGATCCGCCAGCCCCAGCCAGCAGCCCATTTGCGGTTGACCGGCCTTAAGCGCCGCCTTGAAGGAGTTTTGTGGTGCGGGCATGGGTGACTCCTTTATGCGAAGCGGATCGAAACCGACCCGAAATCACCGAAATCGGCGTGAATATTGCTGCCCGGCGGGCATTCCAGCGGCCGGATGAAACTTCCTGACAGGATGATTTGCCCGGCCTCTATCCGCTGGCCATATTGCGCCATGCGCCGTGCCAGCCAAACCACGCTCTCTACCGGATCATTCAGCACCCCGGCGCCCAGCCCGGTTTCCTCGACCACGCCATCACGCGTCACAATCGCCCCCACCCAGCGCAGATCCAGCGCGCGAACGGGGTGGCGCACATCGCCCAACACGACACCGGCGTTCGCCGCGTTGTCGCTGATTGTGTCGGTGATGATCCGCGCCTGTCCGGTCGCCGGATCTGCGCGCAAGATGCGGGTATCCAGGATCTCAAGTGACGGGGCAACGAAGTCCGTCGCGGCGATGACTTGATCGTGCGTGACATCGGCACCGGCCAATGGGGTCTTCATCACAAAGGCGATCTCGGCCTCAACCCGGGGTTGGATAAAGCGCCCGGCCGGCACCGTCGCCCCATCAGCAAATGCCATGTCGTCGAACAAGATCCCGCTGTCAGGGATATCGATCCCCAACGCATTTTGCATCGCGCGTGAAGTCAGGCCGATCTTCCAGCCAATCACCCGGCGCCCCTGCGCCAACTTGGCGGCCAGAAGCGCGGACTGGATGGCATAGGCGTCATCCATCGTCATGCCTGGAAACCGCAGAGACAGCAGGCCAATCTGTCGCCCGCTCGCTTCGGCGTGCAACAGATCGGCGGCGGCAGCTTCGTGGTCTTCGGGGGTCATGCGACGCCCTCATCTTCGACGCCGTTGCGCAGCGTGCCGATGCCGTTCACCTCAACCTCGACCACATCGCCCGGCGCCAGATAGCGCGGTGGATCGAACCGGGCGCCGGCACCTGTGGGCGTGCCGGTGACAATGACATCACCCGGCTGCAACGTCATGAACGTCGAGATATAGGCGATTTCCTCACGGATCGGGAACATCATCCGGGCCAACACATCATCCTGCCGGACCTCGCCATTCACGCGGGTCAGAATGCGCGCGTCATCCAGTTGCGCGGCGTCGGTGAACGGCACCAGCCACGGCCCCATCGCGCCCGAACGGTCCCAGTTCTTGCCTTGTGTTACGTTGAATTTGGCGTGCCGAACCCAGTCGCGGATCGTGCCCTCGTTGCAGATCGTCAGCGCGGCGATATGGTCATAGGCGTCGGCGGCGGCAATGCGGCGTCCGGGTTTGCCAATGACAATCGCCACTTCGCCCTCATAATCCAGCGTGTGATTTTCCGGCGGTCGGATCAGGTTCTGGCCATGCCCGGTGAAGCCGCTGGCAAAGCGCGGAAACAACGACATGTATTTCGGCTGCGCGCTGCCGTCCTTGTATTCGGCGTTCCGGTCCGGAAAGTTCACGCCGACGCACAAAATGCGCCGCGCATCCGGCAGAACCATCTCATAGGCAAACTCGGGATGCGTAACATCACGCCCTTGGGCCGCCGCAATCAAATCCGGCATCCCCTGCGCCGCAATCGCCTCATACAATGTGGACCATTGGGGGAAATCAGGCGTCAGATCGACAAAACCCCCGTCCGTGACCGCACCATACCGCCGCTTCCCGCCTGCCCGAACCGTTGCAAGTTTCATCCGTGTCCCCAATTTCATCTTTCAACAAATACTCATTCTTTTGGCCACACCGCCGGATCAGCGCAGCGGAAAGATCACGTTGGTTTGCCCGGTTCCGGAACTGGGAAAATACGGCGTGACCACCTCGCAAGGGCGATCATAGCTGTCCCAGCCCAGCGCGCCATACAGCATCGCGGTGTCATGCATACTGCCTTCACCACAGCAAAACTGCGCATAGTCCCCCAGCATTTTCAGAAACGTCGCGTGATCGCCGCGTTGCCACATGTCCAGCACGTGCAGATCCATCTGGCGGTTGAATTCGGAACTGATTGTGAAGGTGCCATTGTTGGCCGCGTAATCCTTGTTTGCCCAGATCTTGTGGCTGAGCGACCCGGATGCGACCAACAAAACCTTGCTGTCGCTGGCCTCGACCGCCGCGCGGATCGCTTCGCCAACGATGCGGCTTTCGTCATGCCCGTGCACCGTGGCCCAGGCGGCGATGGACACCACGTTCATCTCGTGCTCTCGGCTCATGAAACGCATTGGCACCAGCGTGCCGTATTCCAGCTCCAGACTGTCCAGATGATGCGACAGGGTATAGGCGCCGCGCTGGGTCGCGGCCGTGGCGATGGAGTCACCCAGCGCGGGGTGGCCGTCATAGGCGTAGGGCAAATCCTGGATGAACTGCGGAAATTCGTTGGAGGTAAACACCCCTTCGAACCGCGCATTCGCGTTGATGTGAAAGCCCGCGTTGATCACCCAATGCGTATCACAAATCACCACGGTATCCGCCCCCAGCGCCTTGGCGCGGCGGGCGATTTCGCGGTGGCCGTCGATGGCCGCCTGCCGCTTGCCTTTGACCGGGCCGTCTTGTTCGGACATCAGCATGGTCGGCACATGGGTCATCTTGGCGGCGAGAACGATCTCTCCCATAGTTTATCCTCCTTGGATATAGTCGCGCGTTTCCAAGGGTTTGATCACGCACCCAGGCGCATGATCTTGTGTTGGCCGGTGGCAAATCCGATGTGCTTTTGTTCCATGTAGAACTCAAAGCTCCAATCGCCGCCGTCGCGGCCGATGCCGCTGGCTTTGACACCGCCAAAGGGCGTCGGCAGGTGACGCACGTTTTCCGAGTTCACCCAGATCATGCCCGCTTCCAACTGATCGGTGAAGCGCAAGGCGCGGGTCAAGTCGTTGGTCCAGACATAGCCGGTCAGCCCGTAGGCGGTATCGTTGGCCATCTCAAGCGCCTCGGTTTCGGTGCTGAAGGGGATCGAGGTCAGGACCGGGCCGAAGATTTCTTCTTGCGCGATCCGCATTTTGTTGCTGGCCCCGGTGAACAGCGTCGGGCGCACGAAGTAGCCGGTGTCCCCCAGCGCCTCGCCCCCGGCGGCGATGGTGGCGCCGTCTTGTTTGGCGATGTCGAAATAGCTGCACACCTTGGTGTAATGCTCTTCGCTGATCAGCGGGCCGATTTCGGTCGCCGGGTCCAGCGGGTGGCCAACCTTGATGCGGTTCACGCGCTCGACCAGCTTGGCCTCGAATTCGTCGCGGATCGTGTCTTGCACCAACAGGCGCGAGGACGAGGTGCAGCGTTCGCCGTTGATCGAGTAGATCATGAAGATCACCGCATCCAAGGCGCGCTCCAGATCGGCGTCATCGAACACGATGACCGGGTTCTTGCCGCCCAATTCCAGATGCATGCGCTTCAGGGTATCGGCGCCCTGTTTGGTGATCATGCTGCCCGTGCGGCTTTCCCCGACAAAGGCGATGGCCTTGATTTTCGGGTGTTCTGTCAGCCGCTTGCCGGCATCCTGCCCAAAGCCGTTCACGGTGTTCAATACGCCCGGCGGCAGGCCGGCACCTTCGGCGATTTCCAACAGAAGGCGGGCGGTCAGGGGGCTGTCTTCGGCCGGTTTATGGACCACAGTGCAGCCCGCCGCCAGCGCCGGGGCAATCTTCCAGGTGGACAGCATGAAGGGCGTGTTCCACGGCGTGATGACACCCACCGGGCCAATGGGCTTGCGAGTGGTGATGTTCATCAACGTAGGCGACGGCAGGTGCTGCCCGTCGCGGGCCCCAACAATCTGATTGGCGAAATAGCGGAAGTTTTCGGCCCCGCGCAGCGCCGCTTTGGACATGAAGCGCAGGGTCTGGCCTGTGTCCCAGCATTCGCACAGGGCGATTTCCTCGGCCCGTTCTTCGATCGCGTCAGCGACACGCAGCAAGATCTTGCGCCGCTCTGCCGCTGGCATATCACGCCAGGCTGGGAATGCCGCACTTGCGGCATCGGCGGCCGCGTCGATATCGGGTTCAAGGCCGCGCGCCACATCGCAGATCACGCTTTTGTCGACCGGAGAGCGGGTTTGAAACACCCCACCGGCCCCGGCGCAATCCTGACCATTGATCCGGTTTTGAATGCCGGTGGCCTGAATGCGCTCCAGGTAGCCGCGCAGGGTTTCGAGGTTCTGATCAAGGGCGCTCATGGGTTACTCCAGATGGTCGCGAATGGTGCCAGTCTTGGGCGACAACGTGGGATCAATGTCCCGCATCTCCAGTGACAGGGCGATGGAATGGGTTGTCATCGCGGGCTTGAGGAACGCGTGGGCGGCCTCGAAAACGCGGTGCGTGGCGTCAGTCTTGACCTCAGGCGCGCGGCCCTCACGCAAGCGGATGGAAATATCGACAAAGCCATGCGCCGGATTGCCGTCAGCGATGGCGTAGTGGTCGACGCGTGTAGCGCGCACCCGCACCCCCGGCATGGGAAAGGCGTCGATGGTCACGGCGGTGGCGCGAATGGCCTCGCACAGGCCGGCCATATCCACCAGCGGTTCCAGATTGCCCGAGTATTCGATGTGAAAATGCGGCATCGCGTGGTCGCCTCCAAATTACTTGCCTTGTTAACTGTTTCAGCGCCCCTTTGTCAATGCCTACCGTCGCCAGACCCGAACCCAAGGCGCAACGTCCGCGCGCTTTGCCCTGTCTTTACCAGCGCAGCCTAGGGTCCACCGTCACGCACAGAACCCGGAGATGGCCATGACCGATACATCCGCCAGATTGAGCCTGCCCTATTTGATGGCGGCACAGGCGCAAAAACATGTCACGCATAATCAAGCGCTTGAGCGGTTGGATGCCCTTGTGCAAACGGTTGTGCAGGGCATTGGCGCGACCACGCCCCCCCTGACCCCGGCAGAGGGCGACGTCTGGGCTTTGGGCGTCGGTGCGGTGAACGACTGGGCGGGACATGACGATGAATTGGCGGTCTGGTCGAATGGCGGGTGGTATTTCATCCCGCCTATGGCCGGCTGGCAGGTGGCAATCGGAAGTGAATTGCGGCTGTGGAACGGCACCGGCTGGGTCACACCTGATCTGCCGCCGTTGCAGAACCTGCCAGGCGTGGGGATCAACGCCACCAGCGACGTGGTGAACAAACTGGCGATTTCGGCGGAGGCGACGCTGCTGAACCACAATGGCAACGGGCATCAGATCAAGATCAACAAGGCCGCCGCCACCGACACCGGATCGCTGTTGTTCCAGACCAATTGGTCCGGGCGGGCGGAAATGGGCACGGCGGGCAGCAATGACTTCGCGCTGAAGGTCAGCGGTGACGGGTCAACCTGGCACACAGCCCTGAGCGCCAATGCCGCCAACGGGCTCGTGTCACTGGCCAATGGCGCGCTGGTGCAGACGGGGTTGGAGGTAAACGGGGCGATCACCGGCACCGCGGTGACCCAAACGGCCACCGACGAAACCGCGGGGCGGGTGCTGCGGGTCGGGGATCACGGGGTGGGCGGTGTTGCGCCGCAGGTGACGGCGGCGGGCGCGTTGGATGCCATCCGGGTGAACCAACGCGTGCGGATTGCGGCGGCGGATGTGGCAACGGTCGGCGGCCCGGCAGGCGCGGTCGAAGGCGTGTGCGACACATTTGCCTTTGGCGCGGGCAATGTGTCCCAGGACTACCGTGAGGTAAACGGCGGGTTTCGGGCGTATGTCCGGGGCTGGGATGGCACGGCCTGGAGCGCATGGTCTCGGACCGCGACGCAGATCACCGGCGCGATCACCGGCACCGGCAGCGCGCAACAAGGCGCAGTGCTGGAGCGCGGCAGCACCGCAAATGGCGCGTATATCCGCTATGCCGATGGCACGCTGTTGTGTTGGGCCGAAAGCCCGGTTCTGACCACCGACACGCAGATCGGCGTCACGGGTTTTTACGTGACTGGCACGGGTCATGCCTGGACGTTCCCGTCGGCCTTTGTGTCGGCACCGGTGGTGACCGCCACGGCCCGCGTGCTGACCGGCGCGCCCTCGCATCAGGCCATGGTCAGCGCGGCCACGCTGGATGGCACCGGCGGCACGGTGTTGATGTCGGCGCATGGCACCGGCTCCACGGGGACCGTTCAGATGCAGGCCGTGGGGCGCTGGGTCTAACTGTCCGCCCCCCAGGGACCGTGGTGGCCAGTGCCGTCGCGGTCGCGCCGTTCAAACCCGTGGGCACCGAAAAAGTCACGTTGCCCCTGGATCACGTTGGCGGTCGACATCGTCGTTCGCATCATGTCGAAATAGGTCAACGCGGCGCTGAGCGCGGGCACCGGCAGGCCGTGGGCCAGTGCCACGGACACCACCTTGCGCAAGGCCGGGCTGTGGTGGCGCAGAAGGTCCGCGAAATACGGGGCGCGCATCAGGTTGCGCCCCGGCTCCTCGGCCAGTGCCTGCGCCATGTCGTTCAGCATCGCAGAACGGATGATGCAGCCAGCCCGCCAGACCCGCGCGATGCCGGGTTGATCCAGCGACCATCCGAATTTCTGCCCGGCCACGTCCAGCAACGCAAAGCCCTGCGCGTAACACAGGACCTTGCCGGCGATCAGCGCAGACTGCAGATCGTCCATGGTCAGCGCGGCGGCGGGCACCTGCTGCGGGGCGGGGCCAAAGATGTCTTCGCCCGCCCGGCGCTGCGGCAACAAGGCGGACATGTTGCGCGCCGCCACGGCGGCCTCAATCACCGGGATCGGCGCGCCCAGATGCTGGGCCTCGACCGCGGTCCAGCGTCCAGTGCCCTTTTGCCCGGCGCGGTCCAGGATCACATCCAGAATGGGCGCGCCGGTATCGGGATCAGCGGTGGCCGCGATTTCGCCAGTGATTTCCGTCAGGTAAGATTGCAGTGGGCCGGTGTTCCACCCCTTGAACACCGGCGCGATCGCCGGTGCATCCAGCCCCATCCCATCGCGCAGGACGCCGTAGCTTTCCGCGATCAATTGCATGTCCGCGTATTCGATCCCGTTGTGCACGGTTTTCACGAAATGCCCCGCGCCCTGTTCCCCCATCCATGTGGCGCAGGGCGTGCCGTCGTACTGAGCGGCGATGGCGGTCAGGATCGGCGCGACGCTGTCCCAGGCTGCGCGTGATCCGCCCCCCATGATCGATGGGCCGTACCGCGCCCCTTCCGCACCGCCAGACACCCCGATGCCCATGAACCCGTCGCCAAGTGCGGCGGCCCGGCGCTGGGTGTCATGGAAATTGGCGTTGCCAGCGTCAATGATCAGATCCCCGCCGTCCAGAAAGGGGCGCAGGGCCTCGAGTTGCTGATCGACGATCTCTCCGGCGGGCACCATCAGGATGATCTTGCGCGGGCGGGCCAGGGCGGCCACCAGCTCAGACAGGCTGGTCGTTGTGGTCAGGCGCGGGGCCAGCACGCCCGCCTGTGCGGCGAAGTCATGGGTGCGCTGTTCGGTGCGGTTGTAGACCGCGATCCCAAAGCCCTTTTCGGTGATGTTCAGGGACAACATGGACCCCATTGTGCCCAAACCGATCAGACCGATATCGCGGTGTGTCATGAGAACCCCTGTTGACCCCGTGTTGCCCCTAACCTGATACGCAGGCGCCGGTCTGACCAGCCCCTATGCCTGACGCAATCTTTCTCCCGTCGGATCAAAGGGCGGATGGTCCAGCACCACGGCGGGCGTGTCGCGGCCCAGCACGGCCACCGAGACCGCCTGCCCCGGCACCGCCAGGTCAGCGCGCAGATAGGCCAGCGCCAGGGACGTGCCGACACTGTATCCGTAGGCCCCTGAACTGACCTGCCCGGCGGGCGTCCCATCGGGCAAAAACACCGGCTCGCCGCCAGTTGCATCTGCCTCACGCGCGTTGACCTCCAACACGACCATGCGCTCGCGCGCAGGGTTGTCTGCGATGGCTAACCATGCCTCTTTGTTCAAGAATTCCTTGTCACGGCGGATCAACCCGTCCAGCCCGCATTCCTGTGGCCAGTATTCCGGGCTGTAATCCCGCCCCCAGCTGCCATAGCCTTTTTCAACCCGCAGGCTCATCAACGCGCGCCCGCCGACGGGCCCTGCGCCAAACTCTCGCCCGGCGTCCAGCAAGGCCTGATACAGCACCACCTGATCCGCTGCGTGACAGTGCAATTCCCAGCCCAGATCGCCGGTGAACGACACCCGGATCGCAACGCAGTCCACGCCTGCCACGGTGATCCGGGCGGACCGGAAGAACGCAAAGGCCGTGTTCGACAGGTCCGCGTTGGTCAGACGAGAGAGTATGTCACGCGCACGCGGCCCAGCGACATTGAAGCCGCACACGGCGTCGGTCAGGCTGTCGAATGTGGTGCCTTGGGGCAAGGGCACCTGCCGGAAGAACCGCTGGTGATAGCGTTCCGCCATGCCCGAACCGACGACCCAGAATTCATCCGGCGCCAGCCGCGTCACGGTGAAATCTCCGGCAATGCCGCCGCGCTTGCCGATCAGCGGCGTCAGGGCCGAGCGCCCGACCTGTGTCGGCATACGGTTGGCGAAAACCGCATTCAGCCAGTCTTCGGCCCCCGACCCCTGCACGCGGTATTTGGCGAAGTTGGAAATGTCGATGATCCCCGCCTTTTCACGCAGCATCTTGGCCTCACGCCCGACGCTGTTCCACCAAGGCTGGCGCGCGAATCCGGCGCTGTCAGGGGTGTCGGCGTCAAAATAGAGCGGATGCTCCCACCCGTAATTCAGGCCAAACACCGCACCCATATCGGATTGCAGGGCGTGGGCCGGGCGCGTGCGCACAGGCCGGCCAGCCGCGCGTTCCTCGCCCGGGAAATGGATCTTGAAGCGGTGCGCGTATTGGTCCTGCACGCGGGCCTTGGTGAAAGCTTTGCCAGCCCAAGACCCATAACGGGCCATGTCCCAGCCGAACAGATCCAGCGAAGGTTCCCCGTCGATCATCCATTCTGCCGCCAACTTGCCCAGGCCGCCGTTCTGGCTGAAGCCCGGAATGATCCCGCAGCAACAGAAATAGCCCTGCAATTCGGGCACCGGACCGAACAGGGCAGAGGCGTCGGGCGACCAGATCATCGGGCCGTTGATCACCCGTTTGATCCCCGCTGTGCCGACCACCGGCACGCGGTCGATGGCGCGCAGCATGTTGTCCTCTATGCGGTCCAGATCATCGGCGAACAACTCATGCCCAAACCCCTGCGGCGTGCCATCTTCGGCCCAGAACCGCATATCGCGTTCATAGGCGCCGACCAGCAGACCCTGCCCTTCCTGACGCAGGTAATATTCGCCATCGCGGTCCGCAACGGACGGCAACCGCTGATCCAGCGCAGCAATTTCCGCGATGGTTTCGGTGACAAAATACTGGTGCTCTGTCGGGATCAGGGGCAGATCAACCCCCGCCATCGCCGCCACCTCCCGTGCCCAGAGCCCGGCGGCGTTGATCACCCATGGCGTGCGGATATCGCCCTTGTCGGTGCGCACGATCCAACTGCCGTCTGGTTGTTGTTCCGTCCCCGTCACCGGCGTGAAACGGTGGATTTCCGCACCGCGTTGCCGCGCGCCGACGGCATAGGCGTTGGTCACGCCCGAAGGGTCCACATTGCCGCCGTCAGGCTCATACATAATGCACCGGATGCCGTCGAAATTGACCAACGGGTGCAGGCGTTCGGCCTCGTCGCGGCTGACCTCGTGGAAATTCATCTTGTAGCGGCGCGCCTTGGCCTCTTGCAGGCGCAACTGGTGCTCGCGGTCCTGCGTTTGCGCCAAATACAGGCTGCCGGGCTGAAACACGCCGCAGCTTTGGCCGGTCTCGGCTTCCAATTCCTTGTACAAGGTCATGGTGTAATGCTGAAGACGGCTGATGTTGGTGCTGTCGTGCAGCCCATGAATATTCGCCGCCGCGTGCCAGGTGCTGCCGCTGGTCAGCTCTGAACGTTCCAGCAAGACGACATCCGTCCAGCCCTGCTTGGCCAGATGATACAGGATGGAGCAGCCAACGACTCCGCCGCCAATTACAACGGCTTGGGCATGGGTTCGCATGATGACAAGGATCCTTGAGTTGAAATTTCAGCCGGCGCGATCCATTGGGATGTCGGCGGTTTTGAGCAGGTCCGACGAGGTGGCGCAGACACCAAGGTCTGGATCCCCGTTCGGCTGCGGTGAAAGGCGCAAGACACGATGCGACATGTGCGCCCCTTCAAAGCGGTTCGGCGACAAGCGCCAGAAGCGGTGCGAGGGGCGCGCCATCGGCCAGCGACAGCGTGGCGTCACGGATCCGTTCGGCGCGCTTATCGCCCAGAACTGGCGCGGCGAAAGCCATGAACTTGGCCTCTATCTGCGCCTGCGTCAGGGGATTTTCCGGGCCGCCCCGCGCGTGCACCGACCCCGACTGCAGCTGCCGCCCATCGGTCAGCGTGATTGTCACATCGGCCCACCGCTCCAGCGGGTAGCGGGTGTCATGTTCAGGCGTGACCTCGGACGTGGTGCGCGCGACCAAATGCGCAACGCGCGGATCAGCCAGTGCCGCGCCGGTGATCTGTTCCACGCCGATGTGTCCGTTGACGATCTGCGCGGCCACGGCAAAGGGCAGGCTGTATTGCGCCTGCGATGTTGTGTTGGGCATCGTATCAATCAACTGCACCGCGTTGAAAAAGCTGCGGATATGGATCGCGGCGATTTGATCCGCCTGAATCGCGTGATCGGCGCACAGCGCGCGCGCGGCGTCGATCGGCGCATGGGCCCAGCGGCAGATCGGATAGGGCTTGATGTAGTGCAAGGGTGTTTGCCAATGCTGGCCCAAATCGGCCCAATACGGCGCAACCTCGGGCGCCTCGATGGTGATCGCGGGGGCGCCGGAAAAGCCCGCTTCGGCCAGCAACGCCGCCGACATACCCGCCATCGCCCCCCAGCCCGAGCCATCATGCAGCATCGTCGGATTGGCGATTTCGCGCATCATCTGGCTGCGTGGGCCGTGGTATTCGGCGATGCCCAGCCCCTCGCGCAGCTGGGTCGCATCCTGCCCCCGAATGCGGGCCGCCATCGCCGCGACGCCCAGCGCGTTCCATGCGCCCGACGTGTGGTAATCGCTGACCGTGCCGTGCAGCGCCATCGCCGCGCGCCCGGCAACCTCGTAGCCCACGACCACGGCAGACAGCCCCTGCCGGCCATCCATGTTGCGCCCTTCGGCCAACGCCAGCAGCGCGGGAACTGCCACGACACCGATATGCCCCTTGGTCGGGTTGTAGCCGTCATGCGCATCCAGATTGTCGGTCTGCGTGGCGGCCGCAAACACAGCGCCCGGCAGGCTGACACGGCGTCCATCAAAGGCCATCGGCGCACTGTCTGCCCCGGCCCCCGCACCGTACATCGCCGCCGAGGCGTTGCGCGCGATGACGCCCGCCTCCATCGGCGTCGCCGCCGCGCAGACCCCCAATGTATCCAGCACCAGTATCGCAGCATGGCGCAAGACAGCCTCCGGGATCTGGGCCTCGGTCCGCGTCAGCACAAAGTCGCTGATCGCCTGAAAGCTGGTCATGGGTTTCCCTTCCGCGCCCCCGGTCATCACGCCAGCATATCGCGCCCTGCCGCGTTGGCACGCAAGAAAACCAGCGGCATGCCATAACAAAAACGTTGTCATTGCCCCCAAATACCCCCAATTCTTGCGGTCATGACCGGAAAAAAACCACCAGACCGCCCACCGCCGCCCCTGACGCATGTGCGCTCGTTCGAAGTGGCCGCGCGCCATCTGAGCTTCACCCGCGCCGCACAAGAATTGGGCCTGACGCAGGCCGCGATCAGCACCCATGTGCGCGCGCTGGAGCACTATGTCGGCCGGCCGCTGTTTACCCGCAACGCGCGCAGCCTGACCCTGACCGAGGCCGGCGAGGCCTATGTGCCGACACTGCGGCAAGCCTTGACCCAAATCGACAGCGCAACCGATGCCATCGCCAAGTCCGCGCGCGAACAAAGCGTTGTCGTCGCCTGCCCGACCAGCCTTGCGCAGGTTTGGTTGCCGCGCGCGCTGGCGCGGTTTCGCCGCCAGAACCCGGCGGTCGAGGTGCTGGTTCATGCCACGGTTTGGGACCGCAGGGTGGACGACATTGCCGATGTGACGCTGTCTGCCGATCGCGAAGACGCGGTGCCCGCCGGGGCCGAAGCGCTTTGGCCCGAAAAACTGATGCTGGTGTGTTCCCCGGAACTGGCCGGCCAAATGAAATCAGCAGCCGACATCGCCGCCTTGCCCCAGATCACCGTCTCTGGTCGTCAAGAATTCCTGCCAATCATGACGCGCGCGTTGGGCGTATCCTTGCCGCAACCGCCCAGCGTGTTACGCAGCAACAGTTCGAACGTCGCGTTGGAAATGGCGGCGCATGGTCTTGGGATCACAGTCACGTTGTCCTCGTTGGGTCGGATTTATCTGGCACGAGGGTTGGTGGCCGAACCCTTTGCGCAGCGCCCGCCCAGCCCCTGGGGTTATGCGCTTCATCCGCTTGGTCCGCGCCGGTCACAAGCGGCGGCCGCCCTGGCGCAGGCAATCCGTGACGAAGCGCGGGTTTTTCACGCGCAGGGTTGAATTTGCGGCACCCAATGTCGATACCCATTCCAGTCCCGCGCCATCGCCCCCGGATGCGCGCGCATAAACCACCACGGAAACGCCGCATGCGACATCCTTTGCCCCCCCACCACATGGCCGCCGTTTGATGGTTTGGCTGGGCGTGGACATGGGCGGAACCGGCACCCGCTGGGCGTTGCACGACACCTGTGGCGCAACAGTGGCACGGGGGAACGTCGGCGGCGGCTCAGGCGTGCCGGAACCGGCTCTTCGGGCGGCCTTTGTTGCGACGTTGCGCGCGCTGGCCACTGATCTGCCCGTCGCGCCAATCGGGGCCGTTCTGGGCGTGACCGGCGCCGGGCTTACCCCCGACACGGCGCTGACCGCCGCCGCCGCTGCCGCCCTGTCCCTGCCAACGTCGCGCATTTGGGTGATGAATGACATGCACCTGGCCGGGCATACGGCCATTGGTCAGGGGCAAAGTGGGCATTTGATCGCTGCGGGCACCGGGACTGTCGGGCTGCACAAGACGGCGGACGGGCACATGCATATCGTTGGTGGGCGCGGCATTCTGATTGACGATGCCGGATCCGGGGCGTGGATCGGCCTTCAGGCCTTGCAAACCCTGTGGCGACAGATCGAAGAAACCGGCGCCCCCACCGGGATGGAGGCATTGTCCACGCATCTGTTCGATGCACTTGGCGGCCGCGATTGGGACACCACACGGCGCAAGATTTACAGCGGCGACCGGGGCACCAGTGCCGCACTCGCCCCGGCAGTTGCTGCGGCGGCGCGGGACGGCGACGTTGCGGCCCTGGATGTGCTGACCCGCGCCGGGCAAGAGCTTGCGCGCCTTGCCACAGTGCTGTGCCGGCGGTTTGGCCCCGCCCCCGTGGCCGCGTTCGGCGGTGTGTTTTGTTTGCACCCGGCGATCACCGATGGATTGCGCGCCGCCGCCCCCGATGCGCAGATCACCTTTCCCGCATTGGACTTCGCGTCCCATGCGGCCACCATGGCCCAAACGCGCTTTGCCCCAGAGGACACATGACCAACACCGAAGCCGCCGCCCCGCGTTTTGATGGGATCGAAACTTGGCCCACCCCGGATCTGGCGTTGGCGCTGCTGGAAACCCAACTGTCCGCCGCCGCCGCTGCGCTGGAAACCCGCGACACGCTGGCCCGCGCGATCGACGCCGCGGCTGAGCGGCTTTCCGGCGGCGGGCGGCTGATCTATCTGGGCGCGGGCACCTCGGGCCGGTTGGCGGTGCTGGACGCCGCCGAACTGCCCCCCACCTTCAACTGGCCACCCGATCGCGCAGTGGCCCTGATGGCGGGCGGGGACACCGCCATTCAGCACGCCGTCGAGGGCGCCGAAGACGATGGCACCGCCGCCTGCGTGGCACTGGATCAGCTGGCGATCACCAAAGCCGATGTGGTGATCGGCGTCGCGGCCTCTGGCCGGACACCTTTCACCCTGGCCGGCCTGACCCATGCACGGAAGCTGGGCGCGCTGACCATCGGTATTTTCAATTCCGCTGGGGCGCCGATGGCCGAGCAGGTCGATCTGGCGTTGCGGGCGCGCACCGGGGCGGAAATCATCGCTGGATCCACCCGTATGAAGGCCGGAACGGCGCAGAAAATCCTGCTCAATTGCTTGTCCACAGGCGTGATGATCCGGCTGGGGTATGTTTACCGGGGTCGAATGGTGAACATGCGCCCAACGAATGCCAAGCTGGCCAACCGCGCTGTTCGCATGGTCGCCGACCTGACCGGAGAGTCGCTGGAACGGGCGCAGGAAGCGTTGGACAGTTCGGGGTCGATCAAGGTGTCAGTGTTGATGTTGGTCCTTGGGGTCCCCGCCAAGGTGGCGAAACAGCGGCTGAAAGCCGCCGATGGGATGCTGGCCCGTGCTTTGGCCCCGGAAGGTGAGCCCCGGAGAAGTGGAGCCCAGTGACGTGGGGTCCTGTGACGTGGGGTCCTGTGACGTGGGGCCCAGTGTCACGCGGGCCCGATACCGCCCTAACGCCTAAGCCACCGGCTGCCCCGCGCGCCAGACGCCGCCCACCCGGAACTCGGGTGTGAGATGGACAAGATCGGCGGGCGCTCCGGGCGTCAGCTCACCGCGCCCACCAGCGCCAATCACCTGGGCTGGCAACGCCGTGACCATCGCCAACGCGTCCGTCAGATCAATCCCAGCCTGCTGAACCATCCAGCGCACCGCCTGCGGCAAACTGATATCGGCACCCGCCAAAGTGCCATCGGCCAATGTCAGGCGGCCGTCGGCACGCACGATCCGGCGCCCGTTCAGGGCAAACTCCTTCAGATCCGTGCCTGCCACCGCCATGGCATCCGAAACCGCGAACACCCGACCCGGCTTTGCCCGCAGCGCAATCCGGAACGCGGTGGCGGACACATGCACACCGTCAGGGATGATCCCAGCCCAAGCCGGCGTGTCCAGCGCCACGCCAACCATCCCCGGCGCGCGGTGGGTCAGCGGGCTCATGGCGTTGTAAAGATGCGTAAATCCTTGCGCGCCCGCCGAAACGGCAGCGCGGGCAGCCGCCTCATCCGCATTGCTGTGGCCCAGGCATACGATCACCCCGGCGTCACGCAGCGCCGTGATCTGCGCAGGCGTTACGCTTTCTGGCGCAACGGTCATCATCAGGGTCGGCAGGTCGCGCGCCGCTTGGATGATCTGCGCCAGATCATCATCCCGCATGGGCCGGATCAACGCGGGATCATGCGCACCGCATCGGCTGGGGTCCAGGAACGGGCCTTCCAGATGCAATCCCGCAAACCCCGCAACACCGCGCCGCGCGGCGCGCTTGGCAGCCTGCAGCACACCCGTTGTCACAGCAGGCTCTGCGGTGATCAGCGTGGGCAACAATGACGTCGTGCCAAGCCGCGCATGAGCCGCGCAAATGGTTTCCAGCGCAGCATCAGGATCCCCCTGACCCAGCAAAACCCCTCCGCCGCCATTGACCTGAAGATCAACGAACCCAGGGCACAGGATGCCCGCGCCCAGATCAAGCCGGGCAGCATCGGGCGGCACATCGGCCACGGGGATCAGCGCAGTTACGCGCCCATTGGCCGCCAGCACCGCATGGTCCACCAATAGGGACGATCCATCGAATATCTGTTCCGCTGTCCAGACTTGGTGCACGCCGCAGCCCCTTTTTCCATCGCCCATGGCCCAGAAAACAAATCACATCCCGCGATCAAGGTCACGGGCCAACCAACCCCCCTTGCCGCCACGCCGCTTATGCCGCAGATTTGCGCCATCATGGCATCCAGCTTCACCTTTCTTCACAGCGCAGACCTGCATCTGGGCCGCCGTTTCGGCACCATGCCCGAAGAGATTCGCGGCCGGTTGACCGAAGCGCGCCACCAAAGCCTGGGGCGTTTGGTGCAGGCCGCGCGCGCGCAGGGTGCGCGCGATATTCTGCTGGCCGGTGATACCTTCGACACCGAAACGCCAAGCTATCAAGTCTGGCATCAGGCCCGCGCCACCATGGCCGCTGCGCCGGATTTGCACTGGTGGATCCTGCCAGGCAATCATGACAGCCTGAACGCAGAACTGCTTTGGCCACGATTGATGGATCAAGCACCGCCCAATTTGCACGTCATTGACACGGCCGCCCCCATCGAACTGGCGCCGGGTGTTACGCTGCTTCCCGCGCCCCTGACGCGCCGCCGCCCCAGCCATGACCTGACCGCCTGGATGGACCGGGCCCCCAGCCCCGAAGGCGCGATCAGGATCGGGTTGGCGCATGGTGCCGTCACGGATTTTTCAAGCGACGGCAACGCGGTAGAGGGGATCATTGCGCCCGATCGCGCGCGGCTTTCTGGTCTGGACTATCTGGCGCTGGGGGATTGGCACGGACAAAAGCAAATCGGCGACCGAACCGCCTATGCCGGCACTCCGGAATTTGACAGCTTTCGCCATTCTGGTCGGGGCGGCTGTCTGATCGTCACGGCACAAGCTGGCTCGCCCCCTCAGATCAAGCGGGCCGAAACAGGGCAGTTTCACTGGGCAGAAACCGATCTGACCCTTGTGTCTGGGCAAGACATGGCACAGGCCCTGAACGCAGTCTTGCCGCCAGAGGCGGCGCAACGGCGTGACCACTTGCTTCGCATCCGCGCCGCGGGCCGGGCCAGCCTGTCCGAAGTTCAGACATTTACCCATACCGCCCATTCCTGCGCGCCTGGGTTTGCGTTTTTTGAATTGGATTTGAATGCGTTACAAACGGATGTTGAATCGTCTGATCTGAGCAGCCTTGACCACGGCGGCGCCTTGCGGCACGCCGCCGAAGCGTTGGCTTTTCAAGCACAAGATGAAGCACTGCCGCAAGATCAGCGCCGAACCGCGGCTGCGGCGCTCTCACGCCTTTTTGCCTATTTGCGGGAAGACGCATGAAGCTGCGCGCGATCACAATGTCTGACATTCGTCAATTCAGCACCCCGGTCACCGTGCAGGGCATCGGCGACGGGTTGAACGTGTTGTCGGCGCCCAATGAATCGGGCAAATCAACCCTGTTTGACGCCATTCTGGCGATGTTTTTCACGCCACACACATCAAGCAAAATCAATTCTTTACGCCCGGACATTGGCGGAAACCCAGAGATCACGGTTGAGATCGAGGCGAATGGCGCCCCGCACCGGCTGCACAAACGCTGGGGGCGCGGCAAGAAGGCCGAGGTTTGGCGCGACGGCCGACTGATCGCCAAAGGGGATGACGCCGAGGCTTTCATCCAAGGGCTCACAACCGGCGGCGCCGATGGGGGCCCCGCGGGTTTGCTGTGGGTGCGTCAGGGTTTGACGGACCTGGAACAGGGCACGCGGAAGGAACAGCAGAATGCCCACGACGCGCGGCGCGATCTACTGTCCTCGGTTACCGGCGAATTTGATGCTTTGACAGGCGGGAAACGCATGGACCGCGCGTTGGCCCGTGCCCGCGCCGATCTTGCCGTGTTGGTCACCCAGCGTGGTCCAAAGGCGGGCGGACCGTATGATCAGGCGTTGAAACACCTGGAGGCATTGGACCACCGCCGCGCCGCTTTGACGCAAACCCGTGACACCTTGCAAAGCGCACTTGCCGACCGGCGCCGGACGCGCCGCAACATGGCCGCATTGATGGACCCAGAGGACATCGCCCTGCGCACCTCGCGATTGGCCGCCGCGACCGAACGCCATGACGCGGCACAGCGCCACGCGCAGGCTATGGCAACCGCACACGCCCAACTTGCCGCGGCGCAAAGCGTTGCGGAAACCGCCCTCAACACCCTGGATCGGGCACGTCGCGCGCATGAAGCGCTTGGCAAGCTTGAACAGTCGCTGGCCCGGGCCGAGGCAGCACGCACCCAATCCGCCACAACCTTGTCGGACGCCCGGCGCGTCTTTGAGGCCGCCAAACAGGCCGAGGCCGAGGCCCGCGCAGCCCAGCGGCAGGCAGAAGCGCGTTTGCGCACAGCGCTTCACGCCGCGACCCTGACGGAGCAGATCAAGCACCGGGAAAACAAGGTACGCGCCCTGTCCCAGGCGGCGGAACTGGCGCAGGCCCTGCCCGATCTGCGCCGCGCCGCCGAAACCGGCCCCAGCGCCAGTGAGGTGCAAGCCATCGACACGGCGCACGAGGCGCTCAAACTGGCGTTGGCACTGGCCAATGCGGCCGCGCCAAAAATTTCTGTCCGCTATGACAGTGCGCAGACGCCGGCGGCAACGCTGCACTCAACCCCGCTGACGGCAGACACCGCGCACCCGATTACGGCACCGTCCGATATCCTGCTGCCGGGCTACGGCATCCTGCATCTGGACCCCGGCGCCAACCGCGAACCGCACAAAGCTGAGCGTGCGCAGGCTCAATTGCAGGCGTTGCTGGATCGCCATGATCTGGCCAGCGCCGATCACGCCAGACAGGCAGCGCGGGCGCGACAGGATGCGGCTTCGGCGTTGAAGGAAGCCCAGACCGCGCTGTCCATACTGGCGCCAGACGGGGTGGACAGTCTGCGGGCCGAGGTGGCGCGCTTGACCGGTTTGAAGCAGCCCGCCAACACGCTGGATCCAGACACCGCGAAGACAGAAGCCGATACCGCGGAAACGACCCTGCGCGGTGCCGAAGCCCGGTTCGAGGCCGCCCGCAGCGCCATGACCTCCTGCGAGACCGAGGCCCAGACCACCGCCATCAGGGCGAGCAGCGTGTCTGACCGGCTGACGGCCCTGCGTGCTGACCCGGCCATTCTGGCCAACCGGGACGACTTGCAAAACAGCGCCGCCCAAGCGCAAGCAGACCTGGCCACAGCAAACGCCGCGATGATTGCACTGCAAGCCGATGCGCCCGATCTGGACGCCGCGCGCGCGGCATTGAACCGGGCGCAAGACGTCATTCGGCGCGCCGATGCCGAAAGCCAGGTGTTGCGCGAAACCCTTGCTGCCTTGAACGCGCAAATCGACAGCCAGGCTGGCGCGGGGGTGGACGAAGAACTGGCGGAGGTCACCGAACAAGCCGAATATGCACGCGCCACGGCCGCCGCGTTCGAAGCCGAAAAGAACGTGTTGAGCACGCTGATCCACGCGCTTGAAGCCGCCCAGGTGCAGGCCCGCGACCGCTATTTCACCCCCGTCCTGACTGAGTTGCGCCCCATGTTGCAACTGTTGTGGCCGGGGGCCGAATTGCGCTTTGACGGGGACAGCCTGTTGCCCAGCGAATTGATCCGCGATGGACGCCCGGAGCCGTTGGGAACTTTGTCTGGCGGCACACGCGAACAGATCGCCCTGCTGGTCCGATTGGCGTTCTCGCGCCTGCTGGCGCGCGCGGGCACCCCCGCCCCGATCATCCTGGACGACGCGCTTGTCTATACCGATGACGAACGGATCGAACGCATGTTCGACGCCCTTCACGCGCAGGCCTCGGACGTGCAGATCCTTGTCTTCAGCTGTCGCAACCGCGCCGTACGTCATCTGGGCGGACACGAGTTGAAAATCGAACGTGTGCCGCATCATCCGGGGGAAACCGCATGAAAATCATCGACTTGTCAGTTGCACTTGAAGGCGGCATCCACTCAGACCCGCCGATCATGGAGCCTGGCATCACCTACCTCAATCACACCGACACACGCGGCCAGATGACCGGGTTTTTCCCCGGACTGTCCGAAGATGACCTGCCCGATGGGGACGGCTGGGCGGTCGAACTGCTGCAAGTCAGCTCGCACAACGGCACGCATCTGGACGCGCCGTATCACCACCATTCGCGCATGGACCGCGCGCTGGTAAAGGGGGGCCGCCCGGCGTTGACCATTGACGAAGTTCCGCTGGAGTGGTGTTTTCAGCCCGGCGTGAAGCTGGATTTTCGATCCTTTCCGGACGGGTATCTGGTCACGTCGGCAGATGTTCAGGCGGAATTGGCGCGCATCAACCACACCCTGTCGCCGTTGGACATCGTGGTCATCAATACCGCCGCCGGTGCCGCGTATGGAACACCCGAATATCTGGACACCGGTTGCGGCATGAGCCGCGAGGCGACGATGTTCCTGCTGCAGCAAGGCGTGCGCATAACCGGCACCGACGCCTGGTCTTGGGATGCCCCGTTTTCCCACACCGCGCGCCGTTATGCACAAGACGGCGATCCGTCCATCATCTGGGAAGGGCACAGGGCATCGATCGACATCGGATATTGCCACATGGAGAAGCTGGCAAATCTGGATCAACTGCCCGCCACCGGATTCCGGGTGTCATGCTTTCCTTACAAGATCAAACGCGCCTCGGCCGGGTTCGTCCGCGCCGTGGCCATCTTCGACGACTGAAAGGGCCAATCATGCCAGACCCAATTTCCTTTGACGGACAAGTGGCCATCGTCACCGGCGCGGGTGCAGGCCTGGGGCGCGCTCATGCCCTGGCGCTGGCCGAACGTGGGGCGCGTGTGGTGGTCAATGACCTGGGGCCGGGCGCGCAATCCGTCGCCCAAGAGATCACATCACGCGGCGGCACCGCCCGCGCCAGCCAAGCCAGCGTTACAGATCCGGCGGCGATTGCAAAGATGGTGGCCGACACACTTGCAGGCTGGGGGCGCATCGACATCCTGATCAACAACGCGGGCATCCTGCGCGACAAAAGCTTTGCCAAACAAACGCTGGATACGCTGGACGCCGTGATCGACGTGCATCTGCGCGGCAGTTGGATTTGCACGCAGGCGGTTTGGGGGGCGATGCGCGATCAGGGCTATGGCCGAATTCTGTTCACCTCGTCCTCCAGCGGCCTCCACGGCAACTTCGGGCAGGCCAATTACGCTGCCGCCAAAGCGGCAATGATCGGATTGATGAACACGCTGCATATCGAGGGCGAAAAATACGGGATCCGCGTGAATTGCCTGGCCCCGGCCGCGCTGACCGCCATGACCAAAGACCTGCTGCCTGACGACGCGGCGCAGGTCCTGGCCCCCGAACGCGTTGCCCCCGGCGCGCTGTTTCTGACCAGCGCCGACGCCCCGTCCAAAGTCATTCTGGGCGCCGGAGCCGGGGGCTTTTCGGTGATCCGGGTTGAAGAAACAGCAGGCATCCACCTGGGCGACGCCCCAACCATAGACGACGTCGCCGCAAATTGGGACCGCATTCGCACTCAGCAACCAGCCGCCCCACTGCCAGCCGCCTGGGCGCAAACGCAACAATTCGTGGCGCTGGCCAAAAGCAAAGCCTGATCCGGCCCTGCGGGCCGCCGGGAGGTTTCACCTCCCACGGCGCTGCGCGCCTCCCTCCAGGATATTTGACGCACAAAGATGGGACAATTTGAATCGAATTTTCATCTTTGTGCCCGAAATATCCTGGGGGTGAATGACCGCAGGTCAGAGGGGGCAACGCCCCCTGCCCGTCGGAGTCAGCCGATACGTCCGGTGATATAGGCCTCGGTCTGGGCTTCGCGCGGGTTGACGAAGATCGATTCGGTCGCGTCGTATTCGATCAATTTTCCCAAGTGAAAGAACGCGGTTTTCTGGCTGACGCGCGCCGCCTGCTGCATGGAATGGGTGACGATGATGATCGTATACTGCTCCTTCAACTCGTGGATCAGATCTTCAACAATCGCCGTGGCAATCGGGTCCAGCGCCGAACACGGCTCATCCATCAAGATCACTTCCGGGCCTGTGGCGATGGCGCGTGCGATGCACAGGCGCTGTTGCTGGCCACCGGACAGGCCCGTGCCGGGGGCGTCCAGACGGTCGGCGACCTCTTTGTAAAGCCCGGCTTTTTTCAGAGAGGAGATCACCAGCTCATCCGTTTCGGCCTTGGATTTGACCAATCCGTGGATGCGCGGCCCATAGGCGATGTTGTCGTAGATCGACTTGGGGAACGGGTTTGGCTTTTGGAACACCATGCCGACCCGTGCGCGCAGTTCCACCACGTCCAGCGCCGGATCATGGATGTCCTCGCCGTCCAATGTGATGGCGCCAGACACGCGGCAAATGTCGATGGTATCGTTCATGCGATTGAAGCAGCGCAGAAAGGTCGATTTCCCACAGCCAGACGGGCCAATGAACGCCGTCACAGATTTTTCGGGGATGTCCATCGAGACATCGAAGATCGCCTGTTTGTCGCCGTAGAACACATCCACATTCCGGGCAGAAATGCGGGCAGGGTTCTCCGGGCCGGCCGGTTGTGCCGGGCGAATACGGGGTCCGGTTGGCGTGGCGGCTTTGCGGGGTTCGGCGTCCATCTCAGGCTTTCCTTTCCAGGCGCCCGCGCAGCCAGATGGCCAGGGCGTTCAGCGAAATCATCAGGCCCAGCAACACAATGATCGTGGCAAAGGTGCGGGCTTCAAAGAAGTGGCGGTTTTCGTTGCCCTGCCACAGGTAAATCTGCACGGGCAGTGCTGCGGATTGTTCCATTGGCGTGGCTGGGATGTTGGCGACAAAAGCGTTCATGCCGATCAGCAACAGCGGCGCGGTTTCGCCCAGCGCCTGCGCAACGCCCAGGATCGAGGCGGTCAGGATCCCCGGATACGTCACGGGCAGAACGTGGTGAAATACCATCTGTGTGCGCGACGCGCCAATTCCCAGCGCAGCCTGCCGCAGGCTGGGCGGCACCGCGCGCAAGGCTGATCGGGTGGCAATGATGATCGTTGGCAGAGTCATCAGCGTCAGCACCAGCCCGCCCACCAGCGGTGCAGACAACGGCAGGTGGAATACGTTGATAAACACCGCCGCCCCCAGCAGGCCGAAGACGATCGACGGCACGGCGGCCAGGTTGTTGATGTTCACCTCGATCACGTCGGTGAACCGGTTTTTCGGCGCAAACTCTTCCAAGTAGATCGCGCTGGAAACGCCGATCGGCACCGACGCCAAAATCACTACCAACATCATGTAAAGCGAGCCGACAAACGCCCCGGCAAGCCCCGCGCTGGCCGGAGAGGCGCGGCTGTCAACATTGGTGAACAGATGCCAGGCAAAGCTGCGACGCATGGTGCCCTGGGCGACCATGGTGTCGATCAGATCACGGGCCGGGCGGCTGAGTTGTTGGCGCTCATCCGGCAGGCTGCGGTCCAGTTTGCCCTTGGCCCAGTTGTCCGCATCGGCAGACAGAAGCAACCGGACAGGAACCGTTTGGCCAATCAGGGCGGGGTCGTCCAGTGCCATGTCGCGCAGCACAAACCGCGCGCCGGTGTCGATGACCGACAGCACGGCGCGGGCGTCCGCTGTTGCGTCGGCGGGTGCTGCGTCCAACACGGCCCCGGTGATCAACGTGTTCCAGTTGACCATGGAGAAGCGCCGCTGCCAGCCCAGCATGGCCGTCCGGTAGTCGGCATCCGACTGCGCCGCGCCTTGCTCAGGCCGTGTCGGCACCCTGACAACAGCAGGGTCGAAGGTCACGTTGACGTCGACGGTATATTGCCAGAATGCGGGGATGCCACGCGTCAGGATGTTGCCGAACAAGATCGCCACAAACGCCAGCGCGGCCAAGGCCGAGGCCATGCCCAGCGCACGAAACCGCGCCTCGGCCCGGTTGCGGCGCACCAGTGATTTGCGCACCTGTGCGCGGCGGGCACGGTTCGCAACTGCTTCGGGATCTGGATCGGGGATCTGATCACTCATTCGTATTGCTCCCGGTAGCGGCGGACGATCGCCAGCGCGCCGATATTCAGCATCAAGGTGATGACAAACAGGGTCAGGCCCAGCGCAAAGGCGACCAGCGATTGCGGCGAGGCAAAGTCGCTGTCGCCTGTCAGGGCGGCCACGATGGTCACGGTGAAACTTGACGTGGCCTCGAACGGATTGAAGCGCAGGATCGGGGCGTTCCCGGCGGCCAGAACCACAATCATCGTTTCGCCAATGGCACGGCTGACCGCCAACAGGATTGCGCCGACAATCCCGGGCAGTGCGGCGGGAAAGATCACCATGCGGATGGTTTCGGCCTTGGTCGCCCCCAACCCCAATGAGCCGTCGCGCATCGCACTGGGGACCTGGCGGATGATGTCGTCAGACAGGGACGACACGAAGGGGATGATCATGATCCCCATCACCACGCCTGCCGTCAGGGCCGACGTGGCATTGATCGGCAATCCGATGACGTCCCCAACATCAGACAGGAACGGCCCCACCGTGACCAGCGCGAAAAAGCCATAGACGATGGTCGGGATCCCCGCCAGAATTTCGATCATCGGTTTGATCAGATTGCGCACCCGGCGGTTGGCGTATTGCGTGAGCCAGATGGCTGTCATCAGGCCGATGGGAATGGCTACAAGCATGGCGATGGAGGCGATCATCAGTGTGCCCAGCAACAACGGCAGCATGCCGTAACCACCGGCGGCCTCGGTCCCTGTGGTCGAATAGCGCGGCTGCCAGACGGTGCCGAAAAAGAAGTCACCGGGTGAGACGAAAGAGAAGAAGCGGATGGTCTCGAACAGCAATGACAGCACGATGCCGAGCGTGGTGAAAATGGCGATGACAGAGCACCCGATCAGTGCCGTCTTGATCGCCGCCTCAACGTGATTGCGCGCCCGCAGCCGGGGTGAAATGCGCCGCCGTGCGATCACCAGGCCGCCAACGGCCAGGATCGCACCCAAGGCAAGGGCGCTGGCCTGCAGGAGACGCTGAAACCCGACCAGTTGCTGGGCGGCGTCGATCTCCCAGTCCGTAGGTTGTCCGGACACGCCAAATCCAGACGCCAGGCCCTGAACCCGTTGCAGCGCGGTCGCTATATTGTCGCCTGCCTCGATATGCGCCTGAATGATGGGCAGGATATACCCCCGTTCCAGCGCGCCAGACGCAAGGCCCCAGACCGCCAACATGAGCAACAGCGGCACCGTGGCCCACAGCGCGACAAGCGCCCCGTGATACTGCGGTCGGCTGTGCAACCGCCCGGCCCCGGCCAGCGCACGGCTGCGGGCGGCCCCTTGCTGATAGGCAATGCCCATCACGATCAGAACGATTGCAGCGATCAAGAAGTTGGTCATCGGGCCATCTGGCTTGGTAAGATATGCAAAAGCACCCCGACCTTGGCGGCCGGGGTGCCTTGAGTTTCAGGCGTTATTGACCGACGGTCACACCCATGCGGAAGTTGTTCAGAACCTCTGCCGTTTCTGCCGCCGGGGCCGGGATCAGACCAGCCGCTTCCAGACGACCGCCGGCTCCGGCCATCATGTCGGACAGGAAGAATTCAGTATATTCTTCGATGCCAGGAATGACACCGATATGCTCACCTTTGACGTAGAAGAACAAGGGCCGCGATACCAGATACTCACCCGATGCCACAGTCTCCAGCGACGGCGTCACGCCGTTGATGGTGGCCACGCGCAGGGTGTCACGGTTCTGCTCATAGAACGACAGGCCGAATACGCCCACAGTATCAGGGTCGGATGCCAACCGGGCCAGGGTTTCGGTGTAGTCGCCGGTGATCTCGATCACGTTGTCCTGGCGCAATTGCAGGCACCCGTCATCGGCCAGTTCGTGACCCATGACCGCTTCGCATCCTGCGATCAGAACCCGCTCTTCGAACACCTCGCGCGTGCCGTGGTTGGATCCGGGGATCGCCATGACGATGCGCTGCGCTGGCAGGGCCGGGTCAATATCGCTCCACAACGTGGGCTGCGCCATGCCTTCGGGCAGGTTCGTGCCAATGGCCATATAGATGTGACGAGGTTCCAACACGAAGGCGGGCCCGTCCAGGCGCGATGAAAAGACGATGCCGTCATAACCGATGCGGATTTCGCGGATGTCGGTAACGCCGTTGGCATGGCAGGCCTCGATCTCCGAGGCTTTGATCGGGCGGCTGGCGTCGGCGATGTCGATGGTGTTCGCGCCGATCCCTTGGCAGAACTGGCGCATCCCCCCGCCTGATCCGCCTGAGCCAACGACCGGGGTGTCAAAATCGGGGAAGAACTGGCCAAATTCTTCGGCCACAATGCTGGCGAAGGGCAACACCGTCGAGGATCCGGCGATCTGAATGTTGCTGCGCTGTTGCGCGGCGACGGGCCCTGCGATCAGGGCACCGGCGGTCACGGCACCGGCGAGAAGCGCGCTGAGGCTGAGTGGGGTCTTGGAGGTCATGGAAGGCTCCTGCATCTTTCCAGAATGTCATGCCCTGTTTGGGCTGCATCCGACCTAACGTGGCTGCATGACGCTTATGTCACGGGTAGATGACAGTTCGATGACATTGCCAGGCGCAACGCTGGATCCGGGCCAAGAATTTTCGAAAATTCTTGATCCCGCGATTTTGGAAAAATCGCGTTCAAGCGGCGTCAGGCCGCGTGTGCCAAGGCCATTCGAATGGCCTTGGTTGCGCTGAATTTACAGGGTGATCACATGCCCATCACGCGGGTCCGCCTGACCGTCTGCGATCAGTTTGTGCAGGCGAACCGCCTCATTCAGCCCATGATGGGGGCGAATGGTCAGCCAGGATTCGGCGTCCGACGCGATTCGCTTCCAGGCTTGAGTGATCTGACGTTCGATCACCCCCGGCCCCCATTCGTCACGCCGCTTCTGGATTTGCGCCGGGGCAAAGAAGAACCGGGGCTTGGCGCCCGGCAGATTTTGCGGCTGCGCGAACTTATCCCAGTGGCTGGTCCCCACCGCCGCCGAATGGCGCATCAGATCGCCCAGATGCGTGTGCAGGCGCAGCTTCACATCGGCGTTTCCCGCCATGTCCACATACACGGACGGGCGCAGGGCAATGCTGCTCAGATCGTCATATCCGACAACCTGGTCACAGGCCCCCAATCCCTCGACAAAATCTCGGTTTCCGGCGGAGGTCAGGCCGATGATGGAATACGGGCGCGCCTCTGGCTCTGCCAGGAATTTCAGCAGCCCCAGCCCGGTTTTGGACGAGGCGCTTCCGACGATGATTTGCTCGGCCCCGAACCAGTCATTGTCGGACAGCCAGTCGAACAACAGGTAGGACGTTGCCAGCAAGGGCTGCAACAGCGCGCGCAAATGGTCGTCTTGCGCCGACGTCACGCGAACCGGGGCGTAGCGGTTGTAGACGGCCGGAAGATCCGCACGGTGCGGTGCGGCATCGACAATCATCCCATCGCCAGTGTCTTGCGGTGTGATGACCCAGTCCTGCGCCATGGGCCAAAATCCGTAGAGCCGCGTGCCAACGGCCAAGGCATCCGAGGTGCTTTCCACCACCCGCGCCACACCCCAGACCGGCACGATCCCCTGCCCTTCGACACCAGAGGGGAAGAATTTCCAGTAACCGATGACAAACCCGGTGGCCGCATAGGTGACATTGTTGGCGGTCATGGCGAAGTTTTCCAGCGCCACGCGCGCCTGCCCTTCGGCCAGTGGCCGTTGCGGGACATCCACCAGTTTCGCCTGCCGGATATCTGCCTGATCGACCAGAACCTGCGCCACCATTTCGTCCACTCCCCGTTTGTTTGGACGCCAGTATGGCACCCCAGCTCAGAGAGAACAGGGTGACGTTGCGACCCCGCGGACGCGCCAGATTCCCCGGTGGATCACCCGGCAGGTCAGGGGCCCGTCAGCGATGCCAGCAACAGGCCACCACGGCGGCGGAACTCTGACATCGCCAAGCGCCCGTCAGCCACGCGCCCCGGATCCCGCACCGCCTGCGCCAGTAAAGGCTTGGCCTGCCAGGCAGCCAGCAACGCCGGCCGCGCCGCTTTGGGCACAGCGCCAAGTCCGGCGCGGGCCCGCTTCAACCGGGTCAATCCATCCTGCGCCAGCGCGGCCACGGCCTGCGCCCGCCCATCTGGCAAGGGCATGCGCCCGGCATTTTCCAGCGCAGGCACGGCCAACAAATAGTTCGCCAAGCCCTGTGCCGCCCCCAGGTCACGCACCGCCGGCCAGCTTTCAGGCGTGCCACCGCCCAGCGCCTGCACGGCCAGCATCAACACGCCACCCGCGCTGTCCTCCAGATAGCGCCACAGATGATCAGCGGTCTCGAACGGGGCCTTGGTGCCGATTTCCACCTCTCGGGCGTCGATCATCGCCGCCAGAAGGGCTGGATCCAACCCCATGTCCGCTTTCAACGTCATCAGCGCCGGGGCGATTTCATGGGTGGGCGGCCCCTCACCGGACACCACGTCACGCCAGAATTGCAGCCGCATTTGCGCCAACAGGGGCTCTTGCGTGATCCAGGGGGCGCGGGCGATTTCCAGATTGAAGGCATAGAGGGCAAACAGCCCCGGCCGCTTGGCCGGTGGGGCCGCCATCACCGCCAGAAAGCGGTCAGGGTCCCCTTTGTGCACCAGCGCGGCGCAGGCGTGATGTGAATCGCTCATGGTCATAGGGCTGGTAGGTAAACCGCCTTGCGCGCGGGGACCAGTCATCCAATTCCCCCGACCGGCCTGATGGGGGCTTGCCGGGGGTCTGTCGGGGGACTTCACGTGTTTTCGCGCGCGCGCCCGTGTCAGAATTCGCGCAGGTAATCTACGATTGCATCCAGGGTTTGCGGCGTGTCGACAACGTTCAGATGCTGCGAGTCAACCAGTTGATACTGTCCTTGATCGGTGATCGCGCTGAACGTCGGCTCATATTGATCGGCGAAAAAGGCCTCATCGAGCCGCCCGGCCACCAGCAAGAAAGGCGGCAACGCGGCAATATCGGACTGCCAATCCCGGCGCGGCGAATAGCTGGTGTTCAACACAAAGGAATAGGCGCGGGTTGCGGTGTGTCCCAAGGGGCCGTCCAACACGGCAGCGGGAAAGGTGAACTGAATGCTGGTCAGATGGTTCAGCGCGGTGATCCCGGCCATGTTCAACATCGACAAGCCAATCGTGCGCCGCGTCAGAACCCGCGCCCAGCCGCCGGAATTGGGCCGTTGGGTGGGGGCGTCATACTGAACATACGGGGCCAGCAGGATTGCGCCAGAAATCAGGCTGCCGTGCGCCCCGCCCGCGAACCGGATCACCAGCCCACCGCCCGAGGAATGGCCCAACAGAATCACCCGCTGGCCGGGGCGGGCTTGCTGTGTGATCAGGTCGGCCAGATCGTCCTCAAATTGACCGATGTAATCGATATCCCCGCGGCGTTGCGGGGTGGGGCCGTGCCCGCGCAGATCCGGGGCGATGACATCGGCCAGCCCCTGCCCGGCCAGCGCCGCGCCCAGCCCGTTGAACTGCATGCCGTGCCAGCCCGATCCGTGCACAGCGACCACCAGCGGTGCATCCGCCTGCCCGCTGTCAAAACGCCGAAACCCCAGCGTCGCGCCATCGCGCGCGGTGTAGGATTGAAGCGGCACATCGGCGGCGGCGGTGTTGATCACGGCGAAATCCAACCCCTCGCCATCGCTGCGCAGATCTGCGACCGGGCGATCCGAAGCGATTAGCCCCAAGGCAACGACACCAGTGATGGCGACACTGGCGACTGCGGACAGGGCGATTTTGGACAATAGCGACATAAAGACCTCCGGATATAGGAAACGCGGGGCACGCCGGGGCAGCCCCAGTTGCGTCAAACAAGGTTAAAGTTGGATTTGCCGCTACGTGTCAGGCTCAAGCGCAAAAAGGTCATGGACAGAACACTCCAACACCTTTGCCAGCGTCAGCGCCAATGTGGTCGAGGGCACGAACACCCGGTTTTCGATGGTGTTGATGGTCTTGCGGCTGACCCCCGCCGCCTGAGCCAGCTGCGCCTGCGTCAACCCGGCCGCGCGGCGGTAATCAGACAGGCGCACGACAAGCCCACTCATCACCGCATCCTCAGATCGTGATACACAAACAGCAGCAGGAACGATGCGCCCATCAAGGTGCCGAACACCGCGAACCCGGTATCCCAGGGCATCAGCCCCCACGCGCAGCTGACCGCAACGATCACGAACAGCGCCATGGAGACCCAATAGGCCTGCCGTTCTGCCCGGTGACTGACCGCTTTGTACAATTCGTCCGTGGCGGCGCGGGCCTCGGATTTGCCGCCCATGAAGGCTGCAATGGTGATCACAAGACCCGAGGCAAGCCCCAAGGCGCCCGGCCAATACCACCCGACAGGGTTGGGCACCCCTGAGGCCAGTGCCAGGACGGAATAGGCCACGCAGGACACTCCGGTCAGACCAAGGCACACGGTGCGGATCAGGGAAATTCGGTCGGCGTTCATGGCGTGGGTCCGGTATGTGAGGTAACTTACAGGTTACATATCCGGACACAAATGATACGTCAAGGTTACTTTTGTTACCTATGGGTTACTTTTAGACCGGCTCACACACAATGATCCGGTAGCCATAAGCCACACCATGGGTGCGCCACAGCGCGATTTCCTCGCGAAGGTGCGCGATCAACTCCGGTGCTGCATCAACGCTGTCCAGATGTGCTTCGAGTGGACCATAATAGGAGGCCCACCCTGTCGTGCCGACCCAACGCGCGCCCAACACCCGGTAACCGGCGTTGCTGACGTCCATCTCAAGCGCCGCAGCCCCGCTCAACGCGCCGCCCTCTTTGGTGAAAAACTCGACAACCGGTTGTGGCGGTTTTGCTGTGCGCAGGCGTAAATCGGAAAACGCAACCCGCCCCCCGTCCCGCAGGTGCGACCGCCACGCGGTCAGCGCGGGTTCAACGCCCACCGTGTACACAGCGCCGGCAGACCAGATCAGGTCATAAGGGCCGTCCGGCGGTGCCAACATGTCCCCGACAACGGCGTTGATCCGTGGGAACCTGTCGCGCACCACGTCGATGAAGGTTTGCGCCGTATCCAGCGCGGTGATCTTCCCGTCCGGCACTGCCGACTGCAGGATCCCCAGATCGGCGCCCGTGCCGCACCCTGCATCCAGGATTTTCGCACCGTTTGGTGTCTGGGCCAGATCAAGCGCCCAGCGCAGGCTTTCTGCGCTGCCGGGTCCCAATCGGTCCAGATCCTTGAACAGGTTGATCATTTTCGACAATCCCCAGAGTTATCGAATGTCTGACCCTATTCATGAAATCACTGTGCGTCCATCACGGAACGGTGGAAACTTTGCAAAATGCGACGTTTTGGTCTCGGATCAGTTTCCAGCAAATGGCATCCAACAGCGCCGAGAAGGACGCGTCCACAAGGTTTGCGCTGACACCGACCGTTGACCAGCGCCGCCCTTGGCTGTCTTCGCTGTCGATGATCACCCGCGTGACGGCTTCTGTTCCGCCTTGCGTGATGCGCACCTTGTAATCGACCAGCCGCATGTCATCGATCGACGCTTGATAGGGGCCCAGATCCTTGGCCAGGGCCTTGGACAGCGCATTGACCGGGCCCCGGTCCGTGCCCGTCTCATCCATGCTTTCGGAAACCGACAACACCTTGGTATCGCCGATCTTCACCACGACCACGGCCTCGGATACGCTGACCATCTGATCATAGCGGTTCTTGCGCCGTTCCACGGTCACACGGTAGCGTTTGACCTCAAAAAATTGCGGCAGCAGGCCCAGTTCAGCACGCGCCAGCAATTCAAACGACGCTTGTGCCCCGTCATACGCATAGCCCTGATCTTCGCGGTCCTTGACGACATCCAGAATGCGGGCCAGCCGGGGATCCCCCAGTTGCACCTCAATCCCCGCCGCCGCCAGACGGGCGCGCAGGTTCGATTGCCCGGCCTGATTGGACATCGGAATGATGCGCGAATTCCCCACAAGCGCGGGGTCGATGTGTTCATAGGTTTTCGGGTCTTTCAGGATCGCACTGGCGTGCAGCCCGGCTTTATGGGCAAAGGCACTGGCCCCGACATAGGGCGCGCTGCGCTGCGGGACACGGTTCAAAATGTCATCCAAGGCCCTGGAAATCTTCAACAAACCCGTCAAACCGTCATGCGTGACGCCCGTGTCGAATTGGCTGGCGTAGGGCTCTTTGAGCAACAAAGTCGGGATCAGCGTGGTCAGATTGGCGTTGCCGCAGCGTTCGCCCAGCCCGTTCAACGTGCCCTGGATCTGCCGTGCGCCGGCATCCACGGCCGCCAATGTGCAGGCCACCGCATTGCCGGTATCGTCATGGGTGTGGATGCCCAACGCATCGCCGGGGATCCCTGCCGCGATCACCTCGGCGACGATACGCCCGACATCCGCCGGCAAGGTGCCGCCATTGGTGTCACACAGCACGATCCAGCGCGCGCCTGCGTCATGCGCGGCCTTCAAGCAGGACACCGCGTACGTCGGGTTGGCGCGGTAGCCGTCAAAGAAATGCTCGGCATCAAACAGTGCCTCGCGCCCCTGAGCGACCATATGCGCCACCGACTCGCGGATCGCATCACGGTTTTCGTCCAGAGTGATGTTCAGCGCGGTGGTGACATGAAAGTCATGGGTCTTGCCCACCAGACAAACGGCAGGGGTGTTGGCGTTCATCACCGCGCCCAACACGTCATCATTGGACGCCGACCGCCCTGCACGTTTGGTCATCCCGAACGCGGTAAAGGTGGCGCGGGTTTGCGGGCGTTGATCGAAGAACTCACTGTCAGTCGGGTTGGCGCCGGGCCAGCCGCCCTCGATGTAGTCGATGCCCAAATCATCCAGCGCCCGGGCGATGGCGTGCTTTTCGACCGTGGTGAACTGCACGCCTTGCGTTTGCTGCCCATCGCGCAGGGTGGTGTCGTACAGATACAGGCGGGATTTGGTCATGCGGCGGGTCCCGGGTTTTGCGACAGGCATCGGTTGAAAGCACGCGGGCAACCGGCCCCGCTGGCGGGCGCGATAGAGGTGAAGTGCCCGGCACCGCGCCCCCCGTGACAGATCTGCATGGTCATCACAGCCCCTCCAACTTGCCAGCGTCGAACCCGGCGCCCGGCACAAGTTCAACCCCGGCCTTGGACATTCGCACCTCGACCCCGGCGGCAATCAATGCCGATTTCATCGCATCAACCGCACGGAAATCTTTCGACTGCATCGCGGCATCACGCAAAGCGGCCAGCTTTCCCGCATAACCGCCCAGATCGACGGGCGCGGCAACCGCCCAATCGGGCACGCCCGCGTCCATCAACCCCATCAACCGCAGGCTGGCCCGCAGCGCAGGTGCGTCACCGGCCCCGGCGAGCCTGTGCAACTCGGCAATCGCTTGCGAGGTGTTCAAGTCATCTGCCAGCGCCGCAACCACGGCTGCATCCGGCACGCCCTCGGCGTCATCGCTGCCCGCCAGTGCATAGAATTTGCGCAGCGTGGCCTCGGCCTCTTGGGCTTTGGCTGCTGTCCAGTCCATCGGCTTGCGGTAATGGGTGGACAGTATGACCAGGTGAATCACCTCGCCGGGATACCCCTGCTCCAACAACTCGCGCACGGTAAAGAAGTTGCCCAATGACTTGGACATCTTCTTGCCCTCGACCAGCAGCATCTCGTTGTGCATCCAGACATCGGCGAACCCATGGCCCGCGCATTTGCTTTGCGCGATCTCGTTCTCATGATGCGGGAATTGCAGATCCAGTCCGCCGCCATGGATGTCAAAGCTCTCGCCCAGCAATTCCAGCGACATCGCCGAGCATTCAATATGCCAGCCCGGCCGCCCCCGGCCCCAGGGGCTGTCCCAGCCCGGCAGGCTGTCATCGGATGGCTTCCACAGCACAAAATCCATCGGATCCCGCTTGAACGGTGCCACCTCTACCCGCGCACCGGCGATCATGTCATCGACCGAACGCCCAGACAGCGCGCCGTAATCGGGGTAGCTGCGCACATCAAACAGCACATGCCCTTCGGCGGCATAGGCGTGGCCCTTGGTGATCAACTGATCAATCATGGCGATCATCGCGCCGATGTATTCGGTTGCACGCGGCTCATGCGTGGGGCGCAGGGTGCCCAGCGCCTCCATATCCGCGTGATACCAGCCGATGGTTTCCTCGGTCCGCTGGTGGATCAACTCCTCCAACGTGCCCGGCGCGCCAGCCGCTTGCCGCTCCAATGCGGTGGCGTTGATCTTGTCGTCGACATCGGTGAAATTGCGCACATAGGTGGCGTGGTCGTCGCCGTAGACATGCCGCAGCAGACGAAACAGTGCGTCAAACACCACCACCGGGCGGGCGTTGCCCAGATGCGCGCGGTCATAGACGGTCGGCCCGCAGACATAGAGGCGCACGTCATCCGGATTGATCGGCGCGAAATCCACTTTCGAGCGGGTGCGCGTATTGTAAAGCCGAAGGCGGGTCATCTGATGTCCTTTTCCCCATCATCCCAGATCACTGCACATGCAAAGCCCCTCGCTCTCGCGAAGCAGGCATCGTCTGTTTCCTTGGGGAAAAGACAGCGCCCCCGCGCGACCGAAGGTCAGCGGGTAATGCAGCAACAAATGAGGATGCGCAGCGTTGTCATGGGGATGCGGGTAGCACGCAGAACCGTCTGGCGCAAGCACCGGGACAAATGCGGGCGCTGGAATTCGATGGCGGAAGCCGCAAAACGCAGGCCTTTGGAACCGCGCGGCCCAAGGTGGTACCCCGGTTCTGCCCTTCGGGCCAATTTGATCCTGATCAATGCTGCATTTGCAATAAATGCTTACGTTGGGTGCATCAATCGCCCTTCCCTTGTGAAATGGACATGATCATGCGCCTGACAATCCGAACCAACCTCGCCCTGCGGACCCTGATGGTTTGCGCCGTGAACCCGGACAAGATTGTGCGCAAAAGCGACGTCGCGACGCTGATCAACGCGTCCGAGAACCATTTGGCGCAGGTTGTGAACCAACTGGGCCAGTTGGGGTTCATAGCCACCCTGCGCGGTCGCCATGGCGGGTTTTCGTTGGCCAAACAGCCCAAAGACATAACGGTCGGCGGCGTGTTTCGCGCGTTCGAAGCTGATCTGCCGTTCATTGAGTGTTTTTCAACCGAGAACACCTGCCCGCTGAAAGGCGTCTGCCGCATGGCCGGCCACCTTCAAGCGGCAATCGACGCTTTCTACGCATCCCTCGACGCGGTGACGCTGGAGGATCTGACCGACTGCAACGACGGTTTGGAGGCCTTGCTATCGCTTGACCCGCGCACCAACCTGCAAAGCCCGGCGTGTTCACGTGCACCGCAGGTTGCGTAAGGTTCCCAATACGCCATGCGGCCCGCACGCGGTCAGAAAACGATCCGCAATCGGTCCTGCATGATCTCGATGCGCGAAAACCGCTCCAGATACCGCATCCCCAGCAAGGACGCGTGCAAATCACCCTGATTGACCAAAGCCCGCACATTCTGCGCATGGTGTCCGCTCAAGGTGACATCATCCAACCAGATCATGGCGGTTCGCGTCACGCCGTTGGCCGTGCGCGCCGTCCCGGTAAAGCGCAGCTGGTCCGGTCCGTACCCCAGTTTCAACGCGTCGTCCTGGGTCAGCACCATATCCGTCGCGCCCGTGTCCAGTATAAAGCGCACCGGATGCGGCCGCCCGTTGGGTCCGGTCAACTCCAGCACGAGATGATACTGGCCGTCCACCTCCTGGCGCAAAACGATGCCCTCGCCTTCGGCACTTTGCACCGCCGCCATCGAATACCGTGCATTGTCCCAAAGACCGTAGGCCGCCGCGACGCCGGTAATCAGCAAGGCCCACAAAATCGAATAGCGCAGAAACTGGTTCAACCGCCCGCGCATTGACACCAGCAGATAGGACGTCAGGACAGTCGCCAGAATGCCCAAGTAGACCATTTGGGCGATGTCATCGCCGGTCAGAAAATCAAGATTTGGCACAAGGTTTGACATGGGCGCCTGCGTCTGGGGTCCCGAAAGACATAGGAAGCCGCAGCCGAAAGTATAAGCCCCAAACACACAAGGGCTACGCCGAGGGGCGTCACGGATACGTTATGTATGCCTTGTCGCGCCCCGTTGGGTTGCCCCGCGTGCCGTGACCAAGGCAGGGTCGCGGCTTAATACATATGACATTCGACCTGATATTGCCTGACATTAAATATCTGCGTGTTGGCGCTGGAAAATATTTACTATCTTACATTTAAGATCACGCCATAAGACACGCCTATTCCTGTTCGTTTTCAACTGCTTCCACGGCCTTCATCCAAAGCGCCTCGGCCTTGTCCATGGCGCCCATCACCTCGGCATATTTGCGGTTCCAGGTGTCCAACTCATTGCGGCGGTTGTCTTCATACAGCGCCGGGTCGGCCAGTTTCACCGACAATTTGGTGCGAATGTCCTCAAGCTTTTCGATCCGCTGCTCACATTTCCGCAAATCGGATCGCAGGGCTTGCAACTGCTCACGGCTGGCTTTCTTTTTCTCGACCACCTTGCGATTGCGCGGTTTGTCGCCTTTGTCCCCACTGTCGGACAACAGCAGCTTGCGATAGCTTTCCAGATCATCGTCATACGGTGTGACGCCGCCATCCTTGACCAGCCACAACCTGTCGGCCACCAGCGACAACAGATGCATGTCATGGCTGACCAGGATCACGGCGCCGGAATACGCCGTCAGCGCTTCGACCAAAGCCTCACGCGATTGAATATCGAGGTGGTTTGTCGGTTCGTCCAGGATCAGCAAATGCGGCGCCTCGATGGTGGCCAGCAGCAGCGATAGCCGGGCTTTTTGCCCCCCCGACAACCGCCCCACCACCGTCTCGGCCTGGTCCGCCATCAGCCCGAAACCCGCAAGCCGGGCACGCAGCCGCGGCTCGCCCTCGGTCGGGCGCAGCCGGCGAATGTGCTGCACCGGGGTCTCGTCCAGATGCAATTCATCCACCTGATGCTGCGCGAAATACCCAACCCGCAGCTTGCTTGAGCGCGTCGCCTGCCCGCCCCGTGCCTCCAACTTGTCCGCCAGCAGCTTGGACAGCGTCGACTTGCCTTCACCGTTGCGGCCCAGCAAGGCGATACGATCATCCTGATCGATCCGCAGGTTCAATCGCCGCAGCACGACGGTGTCGCCATATCCCACCGACACCCCCTCCATGGCGATGATCGGCGGCGACAACTCCTCGGGCTTGGGAAAAGTAAACACATGCTTCGCCGCCTCGGCCGGTGCCGTGATGGGCTGCATCTTCTCCAGCATTTTCACCCGCGACTGCGCTTGACGTGCCTTCGACGCCTTGGCCTTGAACCGGTCTACGAAGGCCTGCAAATGCTGGCGCCGGGCATCTTGCTTCTTGGCTTCAGCCGTCAGCACCGCGCGCTGTTCTGCCCGCGTGCGGGCGAACGTGTCATATCCGCCCTGATACAGCGTCAATTTCTGCTCATCGAGATGCAAGATTGCGCCAACCGCCCGGTTCAGCAGCCCCCGGTCGTGGCTGATCACGATCACCGTGTGCGGATATTTCCCCAGATAACTCTCCAGCCACAACGCGCCTTCAAGGTCCAGATAGTTCGTAGGTTCATCCAGCAACAACAGATCGGGCTGCGCAAACAAGACGCCCGCCAACGCCACGCGCATCCGCCACCCGCCCGAAAAATCGGAACACGGGCGTTGCATTTCCTCGTGCGTGAAGCCCAGCCCTTTCAGGATCGCGCTCGCACGGCCTTCGGCAGACCAGGCGTCGATATCGGCCAGTCGCGCCTGAATATCCGCAATGCGCGCCGGATCCGTGGCGCGCTCGGACTCGCCCATCAGCTCTGCGCGTTCGGTATCCGCTTCCAGCACCGTGTCCAACAGGCTGGTGGACGACGACGGCACCTCTTGCGCGACGCCGCCAATGCGGGCGCGCGACGGCAGGCTGATGGTGCCCCCCTCAGAGGTCAGTTCACCCCGGATCAAACGGAACAGCGTCGTCTTGCCCGAGCCGTTGCGCCCGACCAGGCCGACCTTGTGTCCAGACGGGATTCTGGCCGAGGCGCCGCTGATCAGCGGGCGCCCTTCGACCGAGTAGGAAAGTTCAGAGATGCTCAACATGGGGGGCGCTTAGCAGACCCCACGCACCCGCGCCAGAGGGCGAAAGCGCTTGTCCCCTCCTGCTCGCATCCGTCATACCAAAGATATCCACCGCAGGAGAGCCGCTTGCCCGCCTTGTCCCCGCCGACCCCACCCCGTCTGGCCACTTTGACCGTGCTGACGGCCACATCCATGCTGACGCTGAACATGTTCCTGCCGTCGCTTCCGGCGATGACGCGGGATCTTCAAACCAGCGCCGCGGTGATGGCAATCGCAGTGTCCGGCTACATGCTGATGTCAGCCGTGCTCCAGATCATTCTGGGCCCGCTGTCCGACCGCTATGGGCGCCGCCCCGTTATGCTGGCGGCGATGGCGGGGTATGCGGTGGCGTCTTTGGGGTGCCTGTTGGCGCAGGACGTCGTCTGGTTCCTTGGCTTCCGGCTGGCGCAAAGCGTCGTCATGGCGGGGTCCGTCCTGTCCAGCGCCATCATCCGCGACCAATTCGCAGCGCGCGAGGCTGCGGGCAAGCTGGGCACCATAGCTGCGGCCATGGCCTTGGCGCCGATGCTCGGCCCGATGCTGGGCGGGGTGTTGGAAACCACCATAGGCTGGCGCGCCGTCTTTGGTGTCTATACCGCACTGGGGGCCACCGCCGTGGCGATGGCATTCGTCGATTTGGGCGAAACGGCCAAACCCAGGGCCAAGCCGCTGCACGCCCGCGACTATGGCACACTGCTGGGCGCGCCGCTTTTCTGGGCCTATGTGCTGTGCCAGTCCTTCGCCGTTGGCAGCTTCTACATCTTTGTCACCGGCGTCCCCTTCGTCGCCACGCACACATGGGGCCTGTCGCCCGCCCTGACCGGGGTGGGGCTGGGATCGATCACCGGAGGGTTCATGTTGGGCGCGGCGATCACCTCCAGAACCGCACCGCGCCTTGGGTTCGCGCCCTTGATCATCGCCGGGCGCGTGGCGGCGGTGCTGGGGCTGGGAACCGGCTTTGTCCTGCTGTTGCTGGGGGTGACACATCCGATGGTGCTGTTTGGCTTCACCTTGTTTGTGGGCATCGGCAACGGGTTGACCCTGCCCAGTGCCAATGCGGGTGCCCTGTCGGTGCGCCCAGGTCTGGCCGGAACCGCCGCTGGCTTGAACGGCGCACTGACGATTGGCACCGGCGCGCTTTTGACCTGGGGCACCGCGTTTGTCATCGATCACGCAGCAACCCCCGTGGTGCTGATGGCGCTCATGCTGGTCAGCGCGGTTCTGGCGCTGATCGCCGGCCTTATTGCCACGCGCATGGACACCGGCGCGGGCTAAGCCCGGCCCACACCCATTCCGCGCTTTTCAACCCGGCGCGCCCGTGCTATCCGCGCGCATCATTTGACCGGCGGTCACGGCATGGGGCCGGGCCCGCCCCAGCGAGGACGACGCAGATGGCCATTCAACGCACCTTCAGCATCATCAAGCCCGATGCCACCAACCGCAACCTGACCGGCGCGATCAACGCCAAGATCGAGGCCGCCGGCCTGCGCATCATCGCGCAAAAGCGTATCCACATGACCCCGGCCCAGGCTGGTGTGTTCTACGCTGTGCATTCTGAGCGCCCGTTCTACGGTGAATTGTGCGAATTCATGTCGTCGGCCCCGGTCGTCGTTCAGGTTCTGGAAGGCGAAAACGCCATAGCGAAATATCGCGAAGTCATGGGCGCCACCAATCCAGCCAACGCCGACGAAGGTACGATCCGCAAGGAATTCGCGCTGTCGATGGGCGAAAACTCGGTCCACGGCTCGGACGCTCCAGAAACCGCCGCCGAAGAAATCGCCTATTTCTTCTCGGGTCTGGAACTGGTCGGCTGACGCCACCCCACAACGGTTGAATTCAGGGCGGGGTCACTCCCCGCCCTTTTTTGTTTTCAACTTCATCTTTCTGAAAATACTCACCCTTTCGGGGTTCCCAGGGGGTGCCCAGCACCCCTTGGGCAGCGTGTGGGGCTGGCCCCACCGGCGCGCGCGGGGGCTCGATGCCCCCCAAGCGCCGCCCCCCTCACCGGCACCGCCGATTGACCTCGCGCTCGGCCAGGCCAGTTGCGACCAGCAAACACCGGTCGCGCGCCTCATAATAATACCCCCGCGCGTACCACATCACCGCCGCATCCAGATCCCCATCCGACACCATCCACGCCCCGCGCAGGTATCGCCCAGCGTAGCGCAGGTTGATTTCGGGATCGAGAAGATCCTCTGGCCGCCCGGTAAACCCCATGGTCCGCGCGGTTTGCGGCAGGATCTGCATCAGCCCCCAGTATGGGCCGTTGCGGGCATTCGCCCGGTAATCGCTCTCGCGCTGAATGACCCGGTGCAACAACGCCTCGGGGATGTCCAGGTCGGCGGCGGCGGCCCGGATCAGGGTGCGCATGTGCGGCGTCTCTCCGGGATATAGCCCGCTGGACACGGTGGGTGCCGGCGATTCATGGGACCTGCCGCCGCAGGCGGAAACACCCAGGGCCACCCCGACCAAAGTCAAAACAACAAATATCCGGCGCATGGCGTGCTCCTGTTCAGGGGACTCGTCTTGAGCGGCGTGGGATACGCGATGAGTCGATCACCCCGATCTGATCCAGGATTGCCTCGATCCCTTCAATCCCCCCCGCCTTTGCATGCGCGGCTTTCAGCGCATCGAAGCGCGCGCGCAGGGCCTCTTTTTCGTCCCCTTTGCAGTCATTCCATGGCCGTCCCTGCAAGGCCATCACCAGCACGTAGTAGCCAATGAAATGCGGGCGCTGACCGGCACGAAGCAAGGCGGCATAGGCATCATCCGCACCCAGTTTCCGCAAGGCTTCGGCGCTGTGGATCCCGGCGCGTGCAAAGCTGTCTTCGCTGGCGGGGCCCAGATTGCGGATCGTGGAAATTGGCGTGCTCATGCTCTCTTTGTTGCCATGCACTGCCCTTTTGGCAAGTCCGGATCCGCGCAGCACTATGGCGCATGGGAAAATTCGCGGTTTTGATCCTCACTTTGGTCCTCGGCGTCGCATCCCTCAATTTCGGGCCACTTGTCGATGTCCTGCGGTATCGCGGCCTGACCCAAACTGCGGCGCAGATCCTGCCCCGCGACTGGGCGCGTAGAATTGCCGGGCAGCCCCCCGCCCAGGCCCTTGCCACGTTGCAGGCCGCCCAAACGCCCGCGCAACTGGCAGCCCTGGAAAGCGCGTACGGCCTGACAAGAGAGGGGCGCGGCGGGTTGGATCTTGCACTACCCGACAGCTTCGAGACCGCAGAGATGTCGCTGACCACCGGGTGCTTTGTGCACGTGCATCGCAGGGTAACCCTTATTGTCTGGCATTATGACATTTCAACGGGTTGCCTGCCATTGTGACCCGATTTTACCCGAATTTCCCGATCGCCTCGATATGTCTGACATTTATGCATCCAAAGTCAAACCCGGCCATCTAGCATATGACATTCTATTGTCTGTCATTTAATCCATGGCAAAATGGGTTGCCCGAACGCCGCCGCTTGCCTAAGCCTGTTGGCAACAAGGAGCGTATCATGGACCTACCGTTTGACGGGGCGATTTCGACGTATTTCAAGTCCGAAGTCCCCAACGATATCCGCAAGGCGATTGAAGATGGCAGCAAACGCGACATCCTGGATGACAGCTACCCGTATGATCGCTGGATGAAGAAAGACGACTACGAAGATCGCTTCAAGGCGCTACAGGTCGAGTTGGTCAAATTTCAGCGCTGGGTCGAAGCCACCGGACAGCGGATAGTCGTGGTGTTCGAGGGCCGCGATACGGCCGGGAAATCCGGCGCGATCAAACGGGTCGCTGAAAACATGAACCCACGCGGCGCCCATGTTGTAGCACTTCCCAAACCAACTGAGCGCGAGCGCACGCAATGGTATTTTCAGCGCTACGTCGCGCATATGCCCGCCGCCGGTGAACTGACTTTGATGGATCGCAGTTGGTATAACCGCGCGGTTGTCGAACACGTCTTTGGCTTTTGCACGCCAGAGCAACGCGAAGATTTCTTTGATCAACTGCCCGGTTTCGAAAAGGCTTTGGTGGCTGACGGGATACAACTGGTCAAACTGTGGTTCAACGTCGGCCGCGCCGAGCAATTGCGCCGGATGTTGGCGCGCGAAAGCCACCCATTGAAGCAATGGAAACTGTCGTCAATCGACGTGAAGGGCCTGCCGCGTTGGGAGGCCTATACGGACGCCATTGGCGACACGTTTGATCGGTCCGACTATGATCACGCGCGCTGGACTGTCATTCGCGGCGATGACAAATACCGCGCCCGGATATGCGCCATGCAGCGCCTTTTGTCCGCTTTTGACTATGATCGAAAGGACATTGACGCGCTGGGGGTGCCTGACCCCAAGATCATGGGCGACGTCAGCGTCTGGTCCCGCGGATAGGTGTGACCGGCAGGCCATCCGGCACCGCCTGATCCGACAGCCACAGCGTTGGGACCAGTGCGGCCAACGCAGCGCCCGTCGCATGATCCCCCTGAAGCATCGCCAGCCCCCCCGCCGAAACCGGCCCAATGTGGCGCACCAGTAAATGAGCCGACGCCGCCGCCTTTGGCGAGGGCTTCCAGATCACGCCCCGCCCCATTTGCGCAAGGATGGCATCAACGATGACCCTGGCGGGCATGTCTGCACCCGTCAACAGCCCAACCGGCCCATCTGACAGCAGGCTGGCCCCGCCCGCCCCCTCAACACCTGCAGAAAGCCCTTCAAGCCGGCGAATGGCCTCGACCTCTGGCAGCGCCGCTGTGGCCGCGGTTCCAAACTCCAGCGGGTCACAGCCCCCTGCCCTGAGGCTTGCCAGAGCCCGTGCAATGTCGTCCGCGCCGGCACAGATGATCCGCCCCGGGCGGGGGCGCGCCACGTCTAAGGCGCGCTCCGACATCGGGGCGCGCCAGCGTTGATCCAGGAAGTGAACGAAAAGCCGTTCGCTCAGTTCGGCCAGAAATGGCCCGTCACCAGACAGCAGTTACTGCCCCTCACGGCAAGAGGACGTCAACGTGTCATATTGCGCGATGATCCAGTCCGGGGCGTCGGCGGGCAGGTTTTCGATCAACGCAGTCTGCACGCGCGCGAACAGCGCCACCGAGCGGCTGTTGTCCACCAGTGGCACATCTCCGGCAGGAACCACTTGCTGGAACACCAACAGCGCAACCGCCACCAAAAGAATGCCGCGAACCACGCCAAAGAAGAAACCAAGCCCCTGATCGATCCCGCCCAACGCCGAATTGCGGATCAGGCTGGAGAACAGCGGCGTGAACAGCGCGACAATCATCAGCGCGACGGCGAACACAGCGGCAAAGGCCGCGATGATCGTCAATTCGCAGCTGTCGCCCACGATATCCCCCAGATAGGGCACTTCGCTGACCCAGGGTTCCACCGCCGGGGCCAGCGTGAAGGCCACGATCGCGGCGATGAACCAGCCGGCAATGGCCAACAACTCGCGGATCAACCCGCGTGAGTAGGCCAAAATGCCCGAAACGATGATGACCAGCGCAACAGCGCCATCAAACAGCGTAAAGGAATCCATGAAATGCGCTCCCTTGGCGTCAACCGGCGCCGAATACTTCGCCTACAAATCCAGTCAAATCCGCCATCTGCCGCAGACTGACCCCGGTGTCCGCACCCAGTTTACCACCAGACGGCACCATGGCAGAGGTGAAACCAAGTTTTTGGGCTTCTTTCAACCTGTTTTCGCTCTGCGACACGGGCCGCAACGCCCCAGACAGCGAGATTTCACCGAAAACAACGGTATCGGCGGGTAAAGAAATATCCTCACGCGCGCTCAGAAGTGCCGCGGCGACCGCCAAATCCGCCGCCGGTTCATGCACCCGCATCCCGCCGGCGACATTCAGGAACACGTCCAACCCGGTGAACGGGATGCCGCAGCGCGCTTCCAGCACCGCCAGGATGGTGCCCAGCCGCCCGCTGTCCAACCCCACCACCGTGCGCCGTGGCATCGACAGCGGCGACGGGGACACCAGCGCCTGCACCTCGGTCAGCATGGGGCGTGTGCCCTCGATCCCGGCAAACACCACGGACCCGGGTGCGGGTTCGCCCCGCTCGGACAGGAACAACGCCGAGGGGTTGCGCACCTCGGCCAGCCCCATGCCCGTCATCTCGAACACGCCAATCTCATCTGCCGGGCCAAACCGGTTCTTGACCGCACGCAGGATGCGAAACTGGTGGCCCCGCTCCCCCTCGAAATACAGCACGCAGTCCACCATGTGCTCAATCACACGCGGCCCGGCGATCTGCCCGTCCTTCGTCACATGACCGACCAGCACCACCGACACGCCGCGCTTCTTGGCAAAGGTTACCAACTCATGCGAGGACGCCCGCAACTGCGCTACCGACCCCGGCGCGCTTTCCACGCTGTCCAGCCACATGGTCTGAATGGAATCGATGATCACCAGATCCGGGCGTTCAGTGTCCAGCGTCGTCAGGATGTCGCGCAAATTGGTTTCCGAGGCCAGTTGCACCGGCGCGTCCGTCAACCCCAGCCGCTGGGCGCGCATGCGCACCTGCGCCGACGCTTCCTCGCCTGACACGTAAAGGCATTTCAACCCTTGCCGCGCAAAGGCCGCCACCGCCTGCAACAGCAACGTCGATTTGCCGATCCCCGGATCGCCCCCCACCAATATCGCCGAGGCCGGCACCAACCCGCCCCCCAGCACGCGGTCCAACTCCACCACCCCTGACAGGGTGCGCGGCGGCGGCGCCTCCTTCGTTTGCAACGTGCTCAGCTCAATCTTGCGGCCGCGCCCCACCGGCCCCTTGGGGCCCGCCGACAGGGGCGCTTCCTCGATGATCGCATTCCACGCCCCGCAGGCATCACAGCGCCCGCTCCACTTTCGGTGAACTGCGCCGCAGGAAGAACAGGTGAACTGGGGGGATGCTTTGGCCATGTCCCGCTTATCGCGTGCGGCGGTTCGCGGTGCAAGACATCCCGGTGCCGATCCGCGGCCACCGCAACGCAAGGTCGGGATTGACCGGGGATCAACGCCCTCCGATAAACATGGCATCCCTTTTGCGCTGCCCCGAGGTTTCCATGCTCACCGATGACCAGACCCTGATCCGCGACACCGCCCGCGCCTTCGCCCGGGACCGGCTGGCGCCGCATGCCGCCCAACGCGACCAAGAGGCACGGATCGAGCCAGAGATCTTGGCGGAAATGGGTCAACTGGGCTTTCTGGGCATGACCGTGGACCCGGCTTATGACGGGGTTGGCGCGGATTACGCCAGCTACGCGTTGGCGCTGATGGAAATCGCCGCGGGCGACGGCGCGGTCTCCACGGTGATGAGCGTCCACAACGCCCCGTTCAACGCGATCCTGTCGCGCTTTGGCTCTGAGGACCAAAAAGACGCCGTCTTGCGGCCCGCCGCCCGTGGCGCGTTCATTGGCGCCTTCGCCCTGACGGAATCTCAGGCCGGGTCAGACGCCAGCGCCGTGCGCACCAGCGTGCGCAAGGTTCAGGGCGGCTACGTGCTGAACGGCGCCAAGGAATTCATCACCTCGGGCCAAATCGGCAAATACACCATCGTATTCGCCCGGATGGACGGGACCTCGGGCAAACAGGGTATCACGGCCTTCCTGGTGCCCAATGCCACCCAAGGTTTCGAAGTGGCCCGCGTCGAACACAAGATGGGCCAACGCGCCTCAGACACCTGCGCCCTGCGCTTCACCGACCTGGAGCTGCCCGACGACGCCCGCATCGGAGCCGAGGGCCAGGGCTACAAGATCGCGCTGGCCAGCCTGGAAACCGGCCGCATCGGCATCGCCTCGCAATCCGTGGGCATGGCCCAATCCGCCCTCGACATGGCCATTGCCTACGCCAAGGACCGCAAAACTTTCGGCACCCCGATCATCACCCATCAGGCGGTCAGTTTCCGGCTGGCGGACCTCGCCACCCAACTCGAAGCGGCGCGGCAACTCACCTTGAACGCCGCGCGCATGAAAGACGCCGGCATTCCCTGCCTGACCGAAGCCGCAATGGCCAAGCTCTACGCCTCAGAGGCCGCCGAACGCATCATCTCGGGCGCGCTGCAGACATTCGGCGGCATGGGCTACATGGTCGACACCGGGATCGAACGTATCGCCCGTGATGTGCGCGTCTGCCAGATCTATGAAGGCACCTCCGACATCCAGAAACTGATCATCGCCCGCGCCCTCAGCGCCTGACGCGGACGCACTTTCTGTCCCGAAATTTCCCGGGGGGCTACAGGCCGGGGCCGCGCCCCAATCGCGTTGTCAGGCGCTCCGCCTGGCAGTCCGGGTTACAACCTGCACCAGGGGTTGATCCCCTGCCGCCGCAGCGCGCGGTAGGTGATCACCATGTAATACAGATCCGCCACGAAGATCATCGCGATGAAGGTGCCGACGAAATACCACTCGCCGGGGCGGCCCAGGATATAGATCAACCCGGTGGTCACGGAACTGCCGATCCACTTGGCCCAGGCAATGGTAAAGCTCTGCCCCTCCATCGATCCGCCCCGGGCGTAGAACATGGCGACAAATGACACCGACATCAGCGCGTTCTGAGCAAAGGCAATCAGCTTGGCGGATTCGATCTGGTCGTGGTTGAAATAGGTCTCGAACTGGATGAAAAACCGCGCGCCGGTCAGCATGATCAGGAACGAAAACACCAGCATAACCAGCGTGAAGCCAATCCATTGGCCACGCGTGATCGCGTAGGATCTGGCGAAATATTTGTACCCATATCGGAAGTAGGTATACAAGATCACCAGATCCAACGCCGCCCACAGGGCAAAGACGATCTGCGCCTTGGTCCCACCATAGGGCACAAGCGTGGCGTCGGCGCTGCCATGCGGGGGGATGATCAGCGAAAAGATCACCTCCCATGACAGGTTCAGCGTCAGGGCAATGATCGGCATACCGTAGCTGTGATCCTTGAACCCCCGGTAGATCATCGCCGCGTAGGCCAGCGCCCAGGTGTAGATGCACAAATGATTGGCGATCTGGATTTGATACAGTTCCATGTGGTCTCCGACCGGCCCGTCAATTCAGCGCGGATACCGCATATCCACGGCGTTGGACAATCAAAAAACCCCGCGCCTGGCACGGCGCGGGGTCAAATTCAGGTCAACCGAGAGGTTGACGTTGCAATCAGCTTTCGTCTTCCAGCGCGTCAAGTGCGGCTTTCAGATCGTCCTTCGAGACGTCCTTTTCGCTGACCGTCGCCTGCCCCAGGATCAGGTCAACAACCTTGTCCTCGAAGATCGGCGCGCGCAATTGCTGCTGCATCTGCGGGTTCTTTTGCACGAATTCGAAGAATTCACGCTCTTGCCCCGGATACTGGCGGGCCTGACCCATGATCGCCTGCGTCATTTCGGCGTCGGTGATCTCAACTTCCGAGGTCCGGCCGATTTCGGCCAGCAACAGGCCCAGCTTCACGCGGCGCACGGCCAGCGTGCGGTGCTCGTCGGTGGTCTCAACCGCGTCGTGGTTGTGGTCGGTCACCTCGGGGTGCTCGTCGTGCCACAGCGAATGGGCGATCTGCGAGGCCTCGGCATCCACCAGGCTCGGCGGCAGCTCGAACGTCACGGTTTCATCCAGCGCGTCCAGCAGGCTGCGCTTGACGATGGCGCGGGCGGCCTGCGCGTATTCGCCTTCCAGACCTTCGCGGATCTGGCCCTTCAGCGCGTCCAGCGACTCGGCGCCGAACTTGCCAGCCAACTCGTCGTTCAGCTCAGCGGCAGCCGGGGCTTTGACGGCCTTGATCGCGCATTCAAATACGGCTTCCTTGCCGGCCAGATGCTCTGCGCCGTAGTCAGCCGGGAACGAGACGGTCACGTCCTTGGCGTCGCCGGTTTTCACGCCGGTCAATTGCTCTTCAAAACCCGGGATGAACTGCCCAGAGCCCAGAACAAGCGGATAGTCTTCCGCCGCGCCGCCCTCAAACGGTTCGCCGTCGATCCGGCCGGTAAAGTCGAACACAACCTGATCGCCGTCCTCGGCTGCGCCGTCCTTGTCTTCAAAGTTCTGCGCTTGCTTGGCCAGGTTCTCCAGGGCTTCGTCCACCGCTGCATCGTCAGCCTTGACGACCATACGCTCCAGCGTGATGGCGGAAAAATCGGGCGTTGCGATGTCGGGCAGGGCTTCGTAGGACATCTCGACGATCACGTCGTCGCCCTCTTTCCACTCCTCACCGTTTTGCATTTCGACCTTGGGCTGTGCCGCCGGGCGGTCACCGGATTGGTCGAAATGCGCCTGCATCGCGTTGTCGACGGATTCTTGCATGGCTTCGCCCGTCAGGCGCTGGCCGAACTGCTTTTTCAGCATGGCCATCGGCACCTTACCCTTGCGAAAGCCCTTCAGCTCGACTTCGGGCTGCGCTTCCAGCAGCTTTTCGTCGACCTTGGTTGCCAGTTCGGCGGCGGTAACGGTGATCGTGTAGCCACGCTTCAGGCCGTCGTTCAGGGTCTCGGTGACGTTCATTGTGTTCCTCGCATAAGCTGACAGGCCGCCCGGACGGCGGCCTGAAGAATTCAGCGTCTTAGTAGTTTGCGCCTGTCAGGGGATCAACCCTGAATCTGGTGCCGGACCCGGTGCCTTGCGTGATTGCCGCAGGACCGGAACGCTGGTTGCAGATCACGGTGCCACTTACAGCGTCATGATCCGCGCTTGACCGTCCAGATACCCAAAGCTGCACCGCACTTCCACCGATTGCCCGCTACGATCCACCTGCAGCATGACGTCGCGCGATTGCGGCAGGCCGCCGGTGCCGATCACTTCACGCGTGCCGATCACCCCACGCACATCAAAGCCAGCCAGTCGCCCGGCCTCCATGCAGGCGGTTTCCGCCGCACTTGCCGCCGGGGTATCGGGTGCCGCCGGCGTCATCGCCCCGCTTGGCGCCGCGCGCCGAAACGGGTTGGAAATCCGTTCGCCCATGCGAAAATCGGGCACGTTGGCGCACCCGGTCAAGAGCAGGCTGGCAGACAGCACAACGGCCCCTGCGGTTTTGAACGTTGAGACCTGGCTCATGGCATTTCCCCTGCTTGAACGGCGGTTTCCGGGTTATGAACCCGGCTTGCGCCCAGATACGATCACTCCACCGGCGGCTTTCAGGCCCCGATCAGGGCCTGCGCCGCGCCGCGTGCGGCCTGGGTTATGGTATCACCCGACAGCATGCGCGCAATCTCATCAACGCGCTGATCGGCGGAAAGCTGCATCACTTTGCTGAGCGTCTGATCGCCACTTACCGTTTTTTCGACCCGCCAATGGTGCGCGCCCAACGCCGCCACCTGCGGGCTGTGCGTCACAACCAACACCTGCGCGCCCTGCGCGAGCCCACGCAAACGCCGGCCCACCGCATCGGCGGTGGCGCCACCGACACCCCGGTCAATTTCATCGAAGATCAACGTCAGGCCGGTGTTTCCCCGGCTCAGGCAGACCTTGAGCGCCAGCAAGAACCGCGACAATTCCCCGCCCGAGGCAATCTTGTTCAGCGCCCCAGCGGGTGCGCCCGGATTGGTGGCCACCTCGAAGGTGACCGCGTCCGCGCCGTCCGGCCCCGGATCGACGGGGGTGATGACGGTCTGAAACACCGCGCGATCCATTTTCAACGGGGCCAGCTCGCCCGCCATGGCGCTGTCGAGCGCGGCGGCGGCCGTGATCCGCGCCTGGGTCAATGCGGCGCAGGTGGCCTGGCAGCGGGTTGCGGCGTCACGTTCGGCTTGGGCCAACTCCGCCAGATCCGTGTCCCCGGCATCCAGCGCCGACAGGCGCGCGCGCAGGGTGGCGGCATGGGCGCCCAGATCATCGGCCAGAACGCCATGCTTGCGCGCCAGCGCCCGCAGCGCAAACAGACGTTCTTCGACTTGCTCCAACGTTGCCGGGTCGGTGTCCATGGCGTCCAGGCAGGCATCGACCTGCGATTGCGCATCCGACAGGTCCGACAGCATCCGGCCTAAAGCCTCGATCGCCCCGTCCAGACGCCCTTCGACCCCGTCTGCGGCGTCCTCCAGCCAGCGCAATGCGTCCAGCCCGAACCGTTCCGCGCCGTTCTCACCCAACGCCTGACGCGCGCGTTCGACGTCATCGCGCAGGCGAGTGGCGGCCTGCATCAGGCGGCGGCGGGTGTCCAGCGCGGCTTCTTCACCGGGCTCCGGGTCCAGTTTGTCCAACTCCTTGACGGCATGGCGCAGAAAATCTTCCTCGGACTTCAGGTCGGCAATGCGCGCTTCAGCCGCAGCCAATGCCTTGCGGCTGGCGGACAACCCGCGCCACGCAGCGCGCACATCGGCCACCTCGCGTTCAACCCCAGCGAAAGCATCCAGCAATTGCCGATGTCCGCGCGGGTTCAACAGCCCCCGGTCATCATGCTGCCCATGCAGTTCCACCAGCGTTTCAGACAAGGCACGCAACACCTCACCCGCCGCGCGGCGTCCGTTGATCCACGCGGTCTTGCGGCCGTCGGCGGTGTTCACGCGGCGCAAGATCAATTCGTCCTCCAAATCGATCCCGGCCTCGACCAGCACCGCGCGGCCCGGATGATCGGCCGCCAGATCGAACACCGCTTCCACCTCGCCTTGCGCGGCGCCCTGTCGCACCAGATCAGCGCGCCCGCGCCAGCCCAACACAAACCCCAGACTGTCCAGCAAAATGGATTTGCCCGCGCCGGTTTCCCCGGTGAGCACGTTCAACCCCGGCTGGAAATCCAATTCCAGCCGGTCGATCAACAGCATGTCGCGGATCGTCAATGTGCGCAGCATGGCCTGCCCCGCCCCAATGCCCGCATCAGATCCATTCGCCGCGCACGGTGCGGCGATAAATCTCGCGCAGCCAGTTTTCACCTGCCGCATCACTTGTCAGCCCGGCTTCGGTCAGCAAACGATAGCTGTCCTCGTAGAACGGGCTCGACTGGAAGTTATGTCCCAGGATCGCACCCGCCGTCTGGGCTTCTTCGCGCAGACCCAGGGCCAGGTAGGATTCGACCAAACGGTGCAAGGCTTCCGGCGTGTGGGTTGTGGTCTGGTAGTCTTCGACCACCGCGCGGAACCGGTTGACCGCCGCCGCGTAGTTGCCCCGCGCCAGGTAATAGCGCCCGATCTCCATCTCCTTGGCCGCCAGACGGTCAAACGCCAGATCGAACTTCAGCACCGCGGACCGTGCATATTCGGTGTTCGGGTATTGCTCGATCACGTAGCGCAGGTGGCGCAGAGCCTGGAATGTCAGCCCTTGATCGCGGCCGACGTCCTCAATCTGGTCGTAATAGGTCAGCGCGACGATATAGGCCGCCCAAGCGGCATCCGGATCCCCCGGATACTGGTCCAGGAACCGCTGAGCGGTGGCGCGGGCTTCGTCATACCGCCCCTCACGGTGCAGCGCATAGGCCTGCATCACGATGGAGCGGCGCGCCCAATCAGTATACGGGTAAAGGCGTTCGATTTCGCGGAAATAGCGCAGCGCCGGATCGGCACGCCGATTGTTCTCCAACACGTATTCACCGCGCTGAAAGATTTCCTCGGCAGAAAAGCCCTCCAGCGATTCGTTATCTTGAACGCGGTTGGAACAGGCTGCCACTGTCAGTGCCAGTATGCCGATGATAACCCAACTGCCCAGTCTGCGCTGGGTGCCCTGCTTTGCAACAGCCATTCTTTGCCAGTCCCCTTGGCGCCGCCCCACCCGGGCGCGCCGATTCCCCATCCGCCAACGCGGTATCTGGCGGCTCTGGTAACACAGTTGCCGGGGCTGCGCAAAACGCCAATGCGCGGAACCCTGCCGGGATTTGCGAAACTGACGCGCGGGTTTGGCCCGATCAGGCAGTCACCGCAAGATCGGCGTGGCAGACGCCGGCGCCGGGCATGGCATGGGCTTGATCCCTATCGACAATCACCCAATCAAAGGCCAATGGGTCAGCCATCAGCGCGCGCACCAGCCGCCCGGTCAATGTGTGCCCGGCACGATGGCCAACGTAGCGCCCCAAAATGGGCGCACCGGCAACCGCCAGATCCCCCATCGCATCCAGCATCTTGTGGCGCACGGGCTCATTCGCGCGGCGCAACCCGCCGGGGCTGAGCACTGCGTCACCTTTGACAACAACCGCGTTTTCGTAGGTGCCACCCAGGGCCAGGCCATTGGCGCGCATGAAATCGACATCCGCCTGACGGCAGAAGGTGCGGCAATCGCTGAGTTCACGCACAAAGGTGCCGTTGCACAGTTCGAGTTCAAGCTGCTGACGGCCAATGGCGGCGTCAGGGAAATCAATTTCAAATGCGATGGACAGTTGGTCTGCTGGCTCCAAACGGGCCCAGGCATCGCCCATCCGCACTTCGACCGGGCGGCGCAGGCGGATCGCCATCAGCGGCGCCCCCTGAGAGGCCATTCCAGCATCAACAAACGCCGCGACAAACGGGCGCGCAGAGCCATCCAATATCGGCACTTCAGGTCCGTCCAGCACGATCCGTGCGTTGTGGATCCCGCACCCGGCCAGCGCGGCCATAAGGTGTTCAATGGTCGCCACTGTCACCCCAAAGTCGTTGCCGATCCTGGTGCACAGGCTGGCTTCGATCAACGCGTCCACACCAACCTTGATGCACCGCGACGCCAGCGGCCCGTCCAGATCGCTGCGTTCGAACACAATACCATGATCCACCGGTGCCGGACGCACCTCCAACGCAACCTCGTGGCCCGAATGAAGGGCAACGCCGTCGAAGCGGACAGAGGTGTGAAGGGTGGTTTGCACGGGGTGACGCACCTGAGTGATTGAACTGAGCGTTGTTTAGAAAGGCGCCGCGCTGATCACAAGTCACGCTTTGTAACACGATGTAACAGACACCTCACGGATGCGCGAGTTTCCGCGCACGGCCCCGCGTCACGCACCAACACCTTGATTATCAATGGAAAAGAGCCAGCAAAAGCTGGCTCTTTTCGGGAATTGTTTCAGTATCATGTGAGCGGTTGTGACCGCTCAATTGGCCTGACGGCGCAAGAATGCCGGAATTTCGATACGTTCCTGAGAGCCCCGATGCTGCGGTTCATCATCATAAGCGGGCGCCTGATGCTGCGTCGGATGCTGCGTCGGATGCTGCGTTTGGTGTTGAACTGGCGGCTGCACCCGGGCGGCTGGTTGCGTGGGTTCCTGCGCATTGCCCGCCATCCGGTGGATCAACCCGCCGAGCCCACCAAAGCGCGACCGCTCTGCTTGCTGGGGTTCGGGTTGCGCGCGGCTTTGCACCGGCTGAGGGCGCGGCGCGGCGGCCGATCCTTCAGGCGCTTTCATCACCGCGTCACGCAGCCGCGCCAGCGTTTCGGGGGACGGCTGAGCCACGCTACGCTCGCCGCGCGACGGGGCGGTAAACTGCGCGGCCTCGTCGTACTGCGGCTGCGGCGCACGCTGTTGCGGTTGCTGGTGCTGCTGTTGGGGCTGCTGCTGATAGTGTGCGGCTTGCTGCTGCTGAGCACGCTGCGCATTCAGCACGACCGTCGGGCGGTGCGAGGTCGAGGCCTGCTCGCCCAGAACATCGTCCAGATCGAATTCATCCTGAACAGGGGCCTCTGCGGTGGGTTCCTGATAGCTTTGGTGCGCGGGTTCAGGGCGCAGCTCCAGGGTGGGTTCGACCGGTGCCACCGGCTGATAGGCCTGACGCGTCTGAAAGCGGGGTTCGCCAGAGGCCGCGAACTGCGGGGCCCGTGGCTGCTGGCGCTGCTCGGGCTGATATTCGGCCGCCTCGGGCTGCGTGTCGTATTGTGCATATTGCTCAGGCTGCGGGTCGTACTGCTCGGCCTCGTAGACGGGTTCCGGCGTGTATTCGGCCTCAACCTCAACTTCATGCGGCAGCGGGTGCGCGGCCAGCGGCTCAGCCAGACGGCGGCGCTGAACGTCCAGTGACTGGGCGTCGGCCTGGGCTTCGATCCCGGTGGCCACGACCGAAACGCGGATCCCACCTTCCATATCGGGGTCCAGGGTTGAACCGACGATGATGTTGGCGTCGGGATCGACCTTTTCGCGGATCAGGTTGGCGGCTTCGTCCAACTCATACAACGTCAGATCATTGCCGCCGGTAATGTTGATCAGCACGCCACGCGCGCCGTTCAGGCTGATTTCGTCCAGCAGCGGGTTGGCAATCGCCTTCTCGGCGGCCTGCCGTGCGCGATCTTCGCCGGAAGCTTCGCCAGTGCCCATCATCGCCTTGCCCATTTCGTCCATGACAGCGCGGACGTCGGCGAAATCGAGGTTGATCATGCCCGGGCGCACCATCAGATCGGTGACGCCCTTCACACCCTGATACAGCACGTCATCGGCCAGGGCGAAGGCCTGCGCGAAGGTGGTGTGTTCATTGGCGATGCGGAACAGGTTCTGGTTCGGAATGATGATCAGCGTATCGACGACCTGCTGAAGGGCTTCGACGCCCTCTTCTGCCTGGCGCATCCGCTTGGTGCCCTCAAACGCGAAGGGCTTGGTGACAACGCCGACGGTCAGCACACCCAGTTCACGCGCGGCTTGCGCGATAATCGGCGCGGCGCCCGTGCCGGTGCCGCCGCCCATGCCCGCCGTGATGAAGCACATATGCGCGCCGGCCAGATGGTCGATGATCTCTTCCAGCGTTTCCTCTGCCGCCGAAGCCCCAACAGACGGACGCGCCCCCGCGCCCAGACCTTCGGTCACCTTCACGCCCAATTGCACGCGCGACCGCGCCTTGGACTGCTGAAGCGCCTGCGCATCGGTGTTGGCGACGACGAATTCAACGCCCTCAAGCTGCTGCTCGATCATGTTGTTGACCGCATTGCCGCCCGCGCCACCGACGCCAAAAACCGTGATACGCGGAGTCAGATCCGCCTTTTCCGTCGGGATAAAAGTAAGTGCCATTGCCTGTTCCGCCTGTATCTGCCGGTTTTTCCATCCTGTCGGATGTGGACCCGGTCGTTGGTGATTTGCTCGACTTTTTTCCAAAGTCTAACGTGCCTCAGACTCGCCGTCATCAAAAAAACGAATCACCCGAGCCCCGAATGGCGAAATAATCTGGAATGATTCCCGTTTGTTCCGCTTTTCCGGTGCTGCATGCGCGACCCGCCGCCTACCAGTTGTCCTTGAACCACTTCATCGCCCGCTTCAGCGGCCGCGCGGCAAATCGTTGTGCGGGGATGTCGAAATCCCACCATTCATCCTGCGGGCAGGCCGCGAACTGGCACAAACCGACAATCGCGGCAAAGGCCGGGCCGGTGGCGGCCTGCGGCAGGCCCTGCACCCGGATCGGGCGGCCCAGACGCACCTGTTGGCCCAGGATACGCGCGGCAAGCCCGTCCAGACCGGGGATCTGGCTGCCGCCGCCGGTCAGCACGATTTGCTGGCTGGGCAGGTGGTCGAACCCAGCCACATCCAGCCGCGCGCGCACCTCTTCCAGAATTTCCTCGACCCGTGGGCGCATGATGCCGATCAGTTCCGAACGCGTGATGGTGCGGCGGTCCTTGTCCCAGTCGCCGCTATCGCCGCCGATCTCGATAGCCTCCCGGTCATCGCGGCCAGTGGCCAGCAATCCGCCGTAATAGGTCTTGATCCGTTCCGCCGTCGAATACGGGATTTGCAGGCCCTTGGCGATGTCACCGGTGATGTGATCCCCACCCAGTCGAACAGTATCGGCGTAAATCATATGCTTCTTGATAAAGATCGACAGGCTGGTTGAACCGCCGCCCAGATCGATGGCCGCAGCCCCCAGTTCCTGCTCGTCCTCGACAAGCGCCGAGCGCCCGGTCATGTAGGGCGCCGCCGCCAGCCCGGCCACTTCAACATCGCAGCGCTTCAGGCAGTGCGCCAGGTTCTGCACGACATCGGCGTCGACACTGAGCAGGTGCATGTCGCAACCCAGCCGCCGTCCGGCCTGCCCACGCGGATCGGCCAGACCATTGCGGTGATCCAGCATGAAATTTACCGGTTGTGCGTGCAGTACTTCGCGCCCGTTGCCCAGATCGGGCACATCGCAGGCGTCCAAGACGTTGGCGATGTCATCCTCGGACACATGCGCGCCGGCGATATCAACCATCCCTTCCAGCCCGTAAGACCGCACGTCGCCGCCCGAAAAACACAAGATCGCATGGTCGACGCGGGTCTGCGCCATCTTTTGCGCAGTCTGCAACGCGGTGCGCACCGCGCGTTCGGTTTCCTGCATCGCGGCGATTTCGCCAAACCGCACCCCGCGGGAGCGTGTAGTGCCTGCGCCGATCACGCGAAATGGGGCCTGCCCGGCCAATGCCCCCACGCCCGACCCTTCGCGCGGGTCTTCCGAGGTGCCGAATTTCAGGATCAGGCAGGCGACCTTGAAGGTGCCGATATCCAGAACAGCAATCACACCACGCTGCATGGCCTGATGGCGCAGGTGGCGCATGGCGCGTTGGGATTGATACAGATCGGTCATGGGATCTAACCTCGGCTTGAGATGCGGCGGATGCGGGTGAGTTCGTCGATCGCCTCGGTCGACAGGCGAAGCGTGGGGCGCGACGGATTGCGCAGGTCCACGGCCCGCACATCGCGCGCCAGAAGACCTTGGGCAGAATTCAAGGCAATGACGCGTTCCAGCGCGCCCAATGCACCGTTGGGGGGCAGCATGATGCGCTGCCCGCGATCCAACACGACATCCCAGCGCCGTTGACCAACCCGCACAAGACCGCGCATACGGTCCCGCAACGGGCGCGCGGCGGCCCACAAAAGCCGCGCCTCGGCGATGGCATCGGGGGCACCCTCGCCCGCAATAAGCGGCAAATCGGCCCGGGCCGCCCGCGTCGCCAACCGGGCCACGCGGTGGCCATCAGCGTCGATCAGGTCCAGCCCGGTCTGGTTGCGCCAGATCATCGCTGGCACGCGTTCTTCGATGACCACCTGCAACACGCCTGAGCGCACTTGCAGCGATGCGTTTTGCACTGCGTCCAGGGCTTCGGCGGTGTCGCGCAGGGCCGCCAGATCCAGTTGAAACGACGAAATCGGGAACTGGATGCCCAGCAATTGCTCAACCCCCTGCGCCACTTCGGGCGAGCGAGAGAGCACCGAGACAGACTCAACGCGGAATTCAGGCCGGTTTTCCACGGCCAACTGAACCGAGGTGACCATGCCCAGCAGCGATGCGCGCCGCCCGGCATCCGACAGATAACCGCCGACCAACACCACAATCAGCAGCACCGGCAATCCAACCCGCACGAATTGGCGCACCACCGGCGTCAACCACAGGCGATTGAGCCGGTACATCAGGCGGCTGGGCGAATAATCGGCGCGCGGTTGATGTTCGACGGGAATATCGGGCAGGTCCGACCAGTCCTGCGGCATCGTCACACTGCCAACCAACGTGCGACCACCCTGCGGCCCCTGCCCGGCAACGGGCGCAAGCCTTTCGCCGACCGGCGGTGACGCGCGTCTGGCGCGGTGTTGCGGTGCCGGGGGGGCCAGATCGGTCGGTGTGAATTGCGCGGACGGGATGGCCGCGAAGGCGTCAAACCCCCGATCTGCGGCAGGTTCATCGCGTTGCGGCGAAAGCGGCGCGCCGAAATCGACCGACGGCATGGGCGGCCAGGACTGCGGCAATGGATGGGCCGGGCCAGCCGAGGCCGGGCGCGCATCAACACCCGCCGCCGCAGACACGGGTGCGCAAACGTCGATTGGGTCTGGCCACTGATAGCGGGCCTGCGCATCGCGGCCCGCCGTGCCGTGGCGCACCGGGGCGCACCGCGTCAACGGCGGCTGCGATGGAACTGGGCGGTCTTGTGGCCAGTCGCGGATCAACGTCGACACGATGCATCCTCCACCAACCAGCGGCAGAGCTGCGGAAACGACATCCCGCACATCTCTGCTTGCTCAGGGCTCAAGGACGTGGGGGTCATACCGGGCTGCGTGTTGGTTTCCAGCAACACCAACCCGTCCAGCCCGCGCGCCTCATCCCACCGGAAATCCGTGCGGCTCAAGCCACGGCACCCCAGCACCTGATGCGCCCTGAGCGCGTAGTCCATACACGCATCGAAGATGTCTTTTGGCAGGTCAGCCGGCACCACATGGCTGGATCCGCCGGGCATATATTTCGCGTCGAAATCATACCAACCGTTGGTGACGATATCCGTGACGGTCAACGCCCGGTCCCCAAGAACACTTGCCGTCAACTCGCGCCCCGGCGCGAAGGCCTCGACCATGACCGTTTCGGGCATCGACGCATTCAGCTGCGGCGGGCCGTTGTTTTCAACATCCACGATCCACACGCCCACCGAAGACCCTTCGTTGAACGGCTTGACGACATAGGGCGGCGGCAGGACATGGCGCGCGCGCACGTCGTCGCGGCTGGCCAACAGGCTGTCGACCACGGGCAACCCGTGGGCGCGGTAAATTTCCTTGGTGCGTTGTTTGTCGATCGCCAGCGCCGAGGCCAGCACACCGGAATGGGTGTAGGGGATGCCCAGCCATTCCAGCAGGCCTTGAACGCAGCCATCTTCGCCGAATGGGCCGTGCAGGGCGTTGAAGGCGACATCTGGCTTCAGGTCAGCAAGACGTTGCGCCAGGTCGCGCCCGGCATCCACTTCTACAACCTTGAATCCCGCCGCCCGCAGTGCCGTGGCGCAACTGCGCCCGGATGACAGTGACACCTCGCGCTCAGCCGAGATGCCGCCCATCAAAACCGCCACTGTGGGGGCTGTCATGCTCGACATGCCCACCGTTCTGCCTCAATTCCGGGGCTTTTCGCCCACCTTATCGTTGTCGGCCAGGGGGCGTTTTGCCCCTCTCAGCCTTGCAGATCTTTGTCTGCTCAGTCATCCGTCGGGGCGGGTTCGCCCACACGCATGATCTCCCATTCTAGCGTAATCCCGCTGTTTTGGAATACTCTTTTTCGAACTTCCTCGCCCAACCCTTCCAGATCGGCCGCTGTGGCCCCCCCTGTGTTGACCATGAAGTTGGCGTGCATCGGTGACATCTGCGCCCCACCCACACGTTGTCCGCGCATCCCGGCCTGTTCGATCAGCGCCCAGGCTTTCAACTCATGCGTATCATCCGCGCGCCCGGTCGATGAAAACCCGGCGGGGTTGCGAAAGGTTGATCCAGCCGTGCGTTCCTTCGTGGGTTGCGTGGCGTCGCGTTTGGCCAGTTGTTCGGTCATGCGGTCAGCCAGCGCATTCGGATCACCCGGCGGCGCGATGAAGGTCGCCGACACGATCACCGCCCCGTCCGGCAGGTCCGATTGCCGGTATCGCAGGTTCAGGTCACGGGCCGGCAGATCGGTAATCGTGCCATCGCGCAACACCACGCGCACGCCGTCCAGCCGATCCGCGACATAGTGCCCGTAGCACCCGGCATTCATACGCACCGCGCCGCCAATCGCGCCGGGAATGGTGCGCAGAAATGTCAGGTCCAACCCGGCCTCGGCCGCCTTGCGCGCGACATGCGCATCCAACGCAGCGCAGCCAGCGGTCACCCGGTCACCGTCGATGGAAATACCGTTGAAGCCCCGTCCCATGCGGATCACAACCGCCCGGATCCCGCCGTCCCGCACGATCAGATTGGACCCCACGCCCATCGGAAAGACCGCGGAAGACCCGTCCAAAGCGGCCAGGAAATCGCTGAGATCCTGCGCATCTGCGGGCACGAACAGCCAATCGGCCGGCCCACCAACGCGCAGCCACGTCAGGCTGTCCAGCGGTCGGTTCGGCGTCAACGTGCCGCGAACGGGGATAGAGGAAATATTTGTCATGCGGCTTGGTAGCGCGCGCCCAAGGGCCTGTCCAGCGAACCCAGCGCTCTCGCTCACCGTCGTCGTGACCCCCACATGGCCAGCAACCCGACCAGACCGGACCCCACGCACGCCGGTGCGACATAGAAAACCGCAAGAACGAAGTAGCCGATGGCATCCCATCCCTCGGACAATTGCCGGCGGACCATCAAAATGACGAAAACGCCCAATAGCCCAAGCGACAGAAATAGGGCGGCGCGGGGCGATATGACACGCGCCAGGACCCCGCCAAGGACCCCGCCCAGGATCAACGCGCCAAATCCAATTGCAAAGGCTTCCATGGGGCACCTTCCTGGTTGCGCCAAGTATGCGCCTTGGCGCCCAACAATCAACTTTTGTGCAGCAGTCTGGCCAAACCACCGCCGGCGACCAGACCCAGCGTCAGTGGGATCGTCGCCAGCATAATCGAAATCGCCAAACCGACCCCGTCGGCGCCTTGCACCACAAACACCACTGGCATCAGAATGGCGCCGCCCACGGCACAGATCAGCGCAAGGATGAAGGGCGCGCGCCGCGTCGCCCACCGGCCCAGCATGTACCCGCCAACAGCGCCGACAATCGCCCAGATCAGAGCGTCCCAATACGGCAAACCACTCATGTCAGATCCCCCGACAAACGTGCGGGCAATCCATGCGCCCAGGTTGAAATCGTGCCTGCGCCCAGGCACACAACTATATCGCCAGGCCGCGCCTTGGCCTTGACCAGTGCCGCCAGATCGCCCTCTACCTCAAGCGCATAAACATCGCCATGCCCCCGCGCCCGGATCGCGGCGACCAGTGACTGCCGGTCGGCCCCCACAATCGGATCTTCGCCCGCCGCATAAACATCGGCAATGGCAACCACATCCGCCGCGTCGAAACACGCCGCAAAATCGTTGAACAGACTGTGCAGTCGGGTGAACCGGTGGGGTTGGTGGACGGCGATGACACGCGCACCCTCGGCCACAGATTGCCGCGCGGCTTTTATCACCGCAGCAATCTCTACCGGGTGATGACCGTAATCATCGATGACAGTCACACCGTTCACTTCACCGACCCGAGTAAAGCGGCGGCTAACGCCCTGGAACCCGGCCAGTGCGGATTGGATTTGATTGTCTGACATACCCAATTCCAGCGCCACAGCAATTGCCGACAACGCATTGGAAACGTTGTGATCACCGGGCATTGGCAAAGTCAGGCCGCTAAGTGTCCGACAGTCCCCCTGCCAGCGAATGCGCACATCGAAACACGCCCGGCCATTTTGATAGGTCAGACCTTCAACCCGCAAGTCTGCGCCCTCATTGAACCCGAAGGTTACCACCCGGCGCATTGCACACCGTTCGACCAGCGCCGCCACTTCAGGATGATCCGTGCATAAGACAGCCAACCCGTAGAACGGCACGGATTGCACAAAGCGGTCAAACCCGGCGCGCAGGGCGTCAAAGTCACCCCAATGATCCAGATGTTCGGGGTCGATATTGGTAACGATGGCGATGTGAGTCGGCAGCAGGTTGAATGAGCCGTCGCTTTCGTCCGCTTCGACGACCATCCAGTCGCCCGATCCAGCCTTGGCGTTCGACCCATAGGCATGGATCACCCCGCCGTTGATCACCGCCGGATCAAATCCGCCCGCCTCCAGCATGGCCGCCATCAACGTGGTGGTCGTGGTCTTGCCATGGGTGCCAGCCACCGACACCGTGCGGCGCAGACGCATGAGTTCCGCCAACATCTCGGCACGGCGCACAACCGGCAAGCCACGCTTGCGGGCTTCGGCCATTTCGGGGTTTGTCGGTTTGATCGCGGTCGAAGCCACGACAACAGCCGCCTGCCCCAAATGCGCGGCATCATGGCCCGTGTGGATCGTCGCGCCCAGGGTTTCCAGGCGTTGGGTGATGGCACTGCCTTTGGCGTCCGAGCCTTGAACGGTGAACCCCTCGGTCAACAGAATTTCGGCGATGCCGGACATGCCGATCCCGCCGATTCCAATGAAATGAATTGGGCCGAGCCCGGCGGGCAACAAAGTGCGGGTGGTCATGTTGGGATCGGCTTTCAGGCAGAGGGGGGGCCGGCCAGACGCTCGGCCAGATCAGCAAGTTGATGCGCAGATTGCGGCAGTCCCAGATCGGTTGCGGCCCGCGCCATCTGGCTGGCGGCGTCGGGGTTGGTCAGGATCATCGTCAACTGTTCGGCAAGGGTTTCAGGATTAAACTGGCTCTCAGGCATCAACACAGCCGCCTGTGCTTCGACCAGGCCGCGCGCATTTGCGGTCTGCTCATCGCGGATTGCCGCGGCCAGTGGCACCAGAATTGACGGACGCCCAATCACCGTCAAATCCGCCAGGGTGGAGGCCCCGGCGCGGGAAATCACCAACTGTGCTTCGGAAAAGCGGCGCGGGACATCATCGAAGAACGGGGCAGCTTCAGCCGGGATGTCGGACGCGTCATAGACCGCTGACACGCGCTCCAGATCCTCGGGACGCGCCTGTTGCGCAATGCGCAGATGCTGGCGCAGACTGTCCGGCAGGGCGGCGATCGCGGCGGGAACAACATCCGACAGGATACGCGCGCCCTGGCTGCCGCCAATTATCACCACGCTCATCGGGTAGTCGCCCGGGGCGATGTAGGGCGACGCCGCGCGTTCGCGGACGCTGCTGCGCACCGGGTTGCCGGTGTGAATTCCCTCTACGCCCGCAGGCAGGATCGTCGGCCATGTTCCACATGCCACCGCCGAAACCCGGCGGGCAAACAGCTGATTGACGCGGCCCAGAACGCCGTTTTGTTCATGGATCAACCGCGGAATCCGCAAGACCCAGGCGGCTCCGATCGCGGGAATGGAGGGGTAGCCGCCAAACCCGGCCACAACGGCGGGACGATCGAGCATCATGGCGACACTGGCAGACACCAGCCCGCCCAGAATGCGAAACGGGACCATCAGCTTGGCCAGAACCCCGCCGCGCGCAAAGGTGGCGGACGACACCACGCGCCGTTCGACCCCGTCAGGAAATCCCCCGGCATAACGTGCGCCGCGCGTGTCAGTGGACAAGACCACACGCCAGCCGCGCCCCAGCAGCTCCTCGGCAAGGGCCTGTGCGGGGAACATATGCCCCCCGGTCCCCCCGGCCGCGATAACTGCCAAAGGGGCCTTTGATGCCTGGCGTTGCGCCATTACCGTCCTCGTTTGTTGAGCAGATGATCCACGATTTCACCCTGTGGACGGGTGCGCGTCAAGGCCAGCAGCATCCCCAACATCACCCCCATCGCCAAAAGTGAAGAGCCGCCTTGGCTGATGAACGGCAATGTCATCCCCTTGGCGGGCAAAAGGCGCACAGCGACCCCCATGTTGATCATCGCCTGCGCCGACACCATCGACACCAGTCCGGCGCCTGCCAACCTGGTAAACGGATCACGTTCACGAGTCAGGCGCGACAGGGCGCGAAGGCAGATGATGGCGTACAGCATGATGATGAACGCCACCAGCACAAAGCCATATTCTTCGGCGGCAACGGCAATGACAAAATCGGTATGGGCGTCGGGCAATTGCCATTTGACTTGCCCCTCCCCCACGCCAAGCCCAAACATCCCGCCCTCTTGAATGGCTGAAGTGGCGTATCCCAACTGGGACCGCGCATCGACCTCGGCTGACAGATACCCATCAATTCGCCGGGCGAAATGCTCAGAACTGCCATAAGCCGCCACCCCACCGGCGACCGCAGTAAACGCAAGGCCCAGCAGCAAGATGATCGGCGCGCCGGACAGGAAATACATCACCCCCCAGCCAAACAGCACCAGAACGGATTGCCCAAAATCCGGCTGCAGAACCAACAAGAACACAGTCGCCAGGACCACGGCAAAGGACAGAAGTTTACCCGGTGGCCCGTTCAGATCCTGACCCGCCGCCAGCAACCAGGCGGCCGTCACGGCCAGGCAGGGCTTCACGAATTCAGACGGCTGGATGCTGGTAAACCCCAACGACAGCCAGCGCACGGCCCCTTTGCCGAAGTCAGTGCCAATGAACGGCAGCAGCGCCAAAGTCACAAACCCCAGCACAAAGCCAAGCACACCCCAGCGCCGGATCGTTTCGGGCGACTGCACCGACGCCAGGAACATGAGGGTCACCGACAGCCCGACATAAAACGCATGCTTTTGGAAATAATAGAATGGTGACACGTGGTTACGGGCCGCCAACGGCGGCGATGACGCCAGCGCCAGCAATAACCCAATGCCAACAAGCAACAAAACACACGAGATCGTCCACCGATCAACCGTGCGCCACCAGCGTGACAACACCGGCTCACCCGCATACACGGGGGCGGTGCCATGGACCATTTCTGTCATGGTTGGCTGCTCACTTTGCCTCTGCCCTGCCCGTTTTCCGGGTCTGGGGTAAAGGATAAACCGAAAGCCACACCAAAGCCAGAGGCTAGATCATCGGCGGGCCCGACGCGCCAACATATCCCCCGAATAGAGCACCAACGCCGCCCAGATAATCGGAAACGCAATGCGCTTTGCGCCCTCATAGGGTTCGTCAAACAAGAAGACGGCGACCAGAAATATGAAGCTGGGCGCAATGTATTGCATCAACGCAATCGTCGACAAACGCAGGCCTTTCGCGCCATTGGCATAGAGCATCAGGGGAACCGCGGTGACCACGCCGCACCCCATAAGCAGCGCAATATCCCCCCAGCCGGTCGAACCGAAATGCAAGGTGCCGTGCAGCGCCAGCCAAACCAGATATCCCAGCGCAATCGGCAGCAGCAACAGGACCTCCAACGTGAAGCCTTGATTGGGCCCGATGGGCAAGGCCCGTTTGGCCAACGCATAAAATCCCCAACTGACCGTCAGAGTCACCGAGATCCACGGCAGATGCCCGCCTGCATCCCAGGTCAGAATACCGACTGCAACCCCGGCCAATGCCACGGCCAGCCACTGCGCGCGGCTCAGCTTTTCGCGCAAAACCAGCGCGGCCAGAAAGATGGAAAACAGCGGGTTGATGTAGTAGCCCAGCGCCGCCGACAGCACCTGCCCCGACTGAATGGAGTACAGATAGACGCCCCAATTGATCGACACCAAAAACGCCGTCAGCGCCGCCATGGCCAACAGCCGTGGCGAAACGATCGCGCGGCGCAAATCGGCGGTCCGACCCAACACAAGAAGCACAAGCAAAGCCACAGGCACCGACCACAAAACCCGGTGCGCCAGGACTTCCGGCAGGCTTATATGGTTGACGAAGCTCAGGTAAATCGGCAACGCGCCCCAGATCAAATAGGCCGCCAATGCTTGAAAAAAGCCGGCCGGCGTATCCACGGACTGAGGTTGTTCGCTGCTCATGCTGGTGCTCCTGATTCTGCCCGGCCAGTCGCCCAGCCCCGACAGTCAACACGTCAGGATAGACGTGCCTTGGGACCGGGCTTAACGCGCCAGCAAGTCCTGCACAAGTGCAGTAAAATGCGCGCCGCGTTTTTCAAAATCGGGGTATTGATCGAAGCTGGCAGCGGCGGGCGCCAGCAACACAACATCGCCTGGTTCGGCGTCCGCAGCCGCGCGCTCGACGGCGACATCCATCGTTTCGCAGATCTCGTGCGGCGTCGCGCCCAGTTGCAAGGCGAAGTCGCGCGCCGAATGGCCGATCAGGTAGGCTTTGGCAACCGACCCCAGATGCGGAACCAACTCGCTCAACCCTCCATCCTTGCCCAACCCGCCGGCGATCCAGCGGATCCGTGGGAACGCCTGCAAGGCCTTGGCGGCACTGTCCACATTGGTGGCCTTGGAATCGTTCACAAATGTCACGCCGTCCCGCTCTCCGACGCGCTGACTGCGATGCGGCAACCCGGTGAATGACCGCATCGCCGCCTCGATCTGCCGCGGTGCCAGGCCCAAAGAGCGCACCGCCGCGTAGGCCGCGCAGGCATTTTGATGGTTGTGCGCGCCCGGCAGCCCGGCCACGTCCCGCAGGTCGATAGACGCCAGTTGCCGCCCATTGCGCCACTCGGACAAAAACCCCTTGCGTGCAAACACCGACCACCCCGGCCCTTGCAGCTTCTGGCCGGATGACACCCGGATCACGCGGGCATCCGCAGGGGTTTGCGCCAGTTGCATGGCCAGAAAGCGCCCTTCGGCGTCGTCCACACCGACCACCGCCCGCTCTGGCGCGCCCTCGGCGAACAACCGGCGCTTGGCCGCGAAGTAACCACCCAATCCGGCGTGCCGGTCCAGATGATCGGGGGAAAAGTTGGTAAAAACCGCAACATCGGGCGCCAACATGCGGGCCAAGTCGGTCTGATAGGAGCTCAACTCCAACACCACGACGCCGTCCTCATCGGGAAGGTCGATGGATAGCACCCCGGTCCCAATATTGCCCGCCATACAGGCGTTTCGACCGGCCTCGGCCAGCAGATGCGTGATCAGAGCCGTTGTCGTGGATTTGCCGTTTGATCCTGTCACACAGACCACCTTCGGCGCATCATCGATTTGCGTCAGGGTGCCGAAAAACAGGCCGATATCGTTGTCCACCGGCACCCCGGCGGCCAGTGCCGCAGCGATCACCGGATGTGGCGTGGGGTACAGGTGCGGGATACCGGGCGAGGTGATTACCGCAGTCAGATCGTTGACCGCGCCCGTTCGCGTCAGGTCAACCGGTGTAAAACCGCTATTTTCTGCAAGCGCCCGCCCTTCGGCGCTGTCATCCCAGGCGCAAACGGTGGCGCCGCCGGCCCGCAGCGCTTGACACGTCGCCAACCCAGAGCGCCCAAGTCCAAGAACACCGATCCGTCGATCTTCAACGCCTTGAATTTTGATCATTTTTCCAGCCCAAATCTTGAACACCCCGGTCAGGGTATCTGACCAGTGCTGAATACGAAAGAGGCGAAGAATGGCGCGGTTGACGGGGCTCGAACCCGCGACCCCCGGCGTGACAGGCCGGTACTCTAACCAGCTGAGCTACAACCGCGCGTGGGGGTCACATAGGCAATCCCCGGCGGGGCGTCAAGCGCGAATGGGACATTGAAGCGGCGCAATCGTTCTGTGCGCCTTGCGCAGCAAAGGCACAAAAAAGGCCCCACCAAATATTGGGGGGCCGGGGGAAAATGGCGCGGTTGACGGGGCTCGAACCCGCGACCCCCGGCGTGACAGGCCGGTACTCTAACCAGCTGAGCTACAACCGCGCGTGAGGGGTGGAATACCGGCCCGCCCCCGAGCCGTCAAGCAGGAAAACACCCCCGGTGGAAGGAAACGCACGGGCAGTCGTTCCAGCCCAAGACGTTACGTCAGGCGCCGCCGGTGATGCCAGCTGCCGTGCGCCAGAACGCCAAGATAGACAAGGCAACTCAGCACGAGAACGGCCCAAGGGCGCATCGTCAGAAACCCTGCAAGCACGGCGGCCCCCAACAGAACCCAGATGACCAAGCTGCGCCGCACCCGCCAGCCTTTGGGCGACGGCGTTGGCAAACGCGACACCATCAGCAGCCCGATGCAGGCCGTGTAAACCGCCACCAGCGTTGGCCAATCCCGTGTATCGACCCAATCGGCCAGGAACAGGAAAACCGGAAGCAGTCCCAGCATCGCCCCCGCCGGGGCTGGCACGCCAACGAAATGCGCGCGCCCGGGTGGCGCCGGCGCATCGCGGTTCACGTTGAACCGTGCAAGGCGCAGGCAGGCACACAGCACGAACACCAATATCAAAAGCCAACCCAGACCAGGCAAGTCGGTGAGTGCGAAGTGAAAGATAAAGATCCCCGGAGCAACCCCAAAGCACACGAAATCGCTTAGAGAATCAAGTTCTGCGCCAAACGAGCTTGCGGCGTTCAGTTTTCGCGCCAGCAATCCGTCCAGCCCATCGATTATAGCCGACAGAACCAGTAGGGCCGCCGCCATTTGGTACGCATCCTGCAAGACATAGCGGATGGATGTCAGACCGGCGCACAGTCCCAGCAACGTGACCAAATTTGGCAACAAGGCCAAAATCGGTAGGCTGACGCGCTGTGGTTGGTCCTTCGTTCCGCCATCAATGGGATCCGGTGCGCCGTCCATGAGCTATCGCACCTCTGCCAGGCGCGGCGCGCCTGCGTAAGACAAGTCGGCCAGCACCGTTTCCCCGGCGACCATGGTTTGCCCCAACGAAACCAAGGGATTGACCCCATCAGGCAGATAGACATCCAGCCTGGAGCCAAACCGGATGATGCCAAAACGCTCCCCGGTTTCCAGCACGTCCCCCGGCGACACGTCACAAACAATACGCCGTGCAACAAGCCCGGCGATTTGCACGACCGCGATTTTCCGGCCATCCGCCATTTCAACGGCGACCGAGTTACGCTCATTGTCCACGCTGGCTTTATCAAGCGAAGCGTTCAAAAATTTGCCGGGGCGATATGACACCGCGCTGATTTTTCCGGCGATGGGCAGGCGGTTCACATGGCAGTTGAACACATTCATGAACACGCTGACCCGCGTCAAAGCACCATCACCCATTCCCAATTCAACCGGCGGCACGGCAGATTCGATCAGCGAAATCACGCCATCGGCAGGGCTGATAATTAGGTCCGCTTGCTGCGGTGTGTGGCGATCTGGATCGCGAAAGAAGTAGTAACACCAGACGGTCAGAACGACGCCGACCCAGCCAAGGGGCTGCCAGATCAAAAACAGCACCAAGGTGACAGCGGCGAAAATTCCGATGAACGGATAGCCTTCCCGATGGACAGGTTTGATCACGGTAGACAACATCGAGTCGGACATGGGTATTCCTGGAAAACTGAGCCTGCGCTGATATAGCGGGTTTGAAGCAGAACGCAAAGCGCCAGCAGGCAGAGCAGTGTTGTTTGACCTCCCGTCACATCATGCACGTATTAAGCGGCCGTTAGGATTTCACCGCTAATGTGTTTCTCAAGCGGTCGTTGCACCGATCCGCTGAAGACATGGTATAAAGGAGGGACATTAATCGAAGGTAAATCCCATCAGGTATAGAGTCGGGCAGCCACCACCGAAATCGCCTGACCAATCGCGTCGTCGATGCTCAGATGCGTTGTATCCAGCAATACGGCGTCTGATGCTGGCTTCAATGGTGCGTCCGCGCGATTCATGTCGCGCGCGTCTCGCTCTTTGACCTGCGATAAAACCTCGGCCTCGTCGCCCCCGACTTCCAGCCAGCGGCGATGCGCCCGAATATCAGCACTTGCGGTGACGAATATCTTCACCTCGGCCTGCGGGCAGATCACTGTGCCAATGTCGCGCCCGTCCAGAACGGCACCACCGGTCTGTCGCGCAAAGTCACGCTGAAACGCCACAAGCGCTTGGCGAACCTCGGGTATAGCTGCGACCTTTGACGCGGCGGCACCGGCATCCAGGGTTCGCAGATCATCGCGCGTAAGATCCGATGGGGTCAGCTGCCGAGCTGCTGCGACAGGCTCGCCCCCCTTGGCGCCCACGGCCCGGTACAGCAGCCCGGTATCAAGGTGGGCAAAGCCAAAGTGATGCGCCAATGCTTTGCCGATGGTGCCCTTGCCTGCTGCGGCAGGCCCATCGAGCGCGACTGTGAACTGCATGTGTGACTCCCGCGCCGTGTTTGGTAACGTTCCTAGCGCGGCGAGATCGAACGGGAAACCCTTGTCACACCCTACCGCGTGCAGATACCGCGGAAACGACAGCAGGCATCCGCGCGGACCGCGGGCCTGGAACATCAAGGGGACCACCGTGTCCAATCACAAGAACCGATACTATCAGGGCCCAGTTTCTGACCATTTCGACGGTGTTCGGTTCTTCAACCCGGGTGGCAGCGGACCCAAAACACTGCGCGATGTGCTGCGGTGGCGGTTTGGCGAACGCCGGGACACGTGGCCGAAAATAGGGCCAAACTCGGGGCCAAACTCGGGGCCGACACTGCCTGGGGCACCCCCTTCGCAGCGCGTCACCGACCTGACGATTACGATGGTCGGCCATGCCACTTTGCTGATCCAGACCGCCGGTTTGAACGTGTTGACCGACCCGGTCTGGTCGGACCGCGTCTCGCCGGTTCGGTTTGCCGGACCTCGGCGTTTCAGCCTACCGGGCATCCCATTCGACGCGTTGCCGCCAATTGATGCCATTTTGTTAACCCAT
>Ga0316204_10000857_pt1 | contig 96876 bp, 89 predicted proteins | sample 6monrhotite_MG_2_FD_205661 | JGI IMG/M metagenome (GOLD analysis project Ga0316204, IMG submission 205661) | Microbial mat bacterial communities from mineral coupon in-situ incubated in ocean water Damariscotta River, Maine, United States -... | ecosystem: Environmental > Aquatic > Marine >... | reverse complement strand
TTTTTTTAAATTATATCGTCAAGTGACCATAACAGGCAACCCTTATCCTGTGAAAGGCGTAAAAATGCATAATTAAACATTGGCCGGATCACCCTGTATGTCCCTATTGCTTATCAAGACGCGCGGGTCGTTGTCAAAGGGACAGGGGTGATTTACAACGCAGAAGGGAATCGCGCAGAATGGATGAAATTAATGGGGCCTGACCCTAAATCGTTTCAGCACTCGTGACATTGGTCTGCGGGAAAAAGATATCTTTTGGCAATGAAGCGGACATGACGTCATTGCCTGACCTGTCCGGATAAAAAAGATCATAGGTCAGTTTAAGCATCCGGGCCACACGGGCATCTTTTATCCGATAGAAAATTTGCTGGCTGGCCCGCCTGGTGGCGACAATGCCCTCCGCACGCATTCGGCCAAGATGCTGGGATAATGCGGATTGGGAAATATCCAGATCCTGTTCCAGATCACCAACGCACATTTCTTTGCCGAGCAACTGGTTCAAAATGACCAGTCGATTTGAATTTGCCAATGTTTTTAAGAATTCTGCCACCTCAATGGCATTAATTTGACGATTACTCACGTCACCCAATTCACCTAGGTTACTCATTACTGCCTGCCTCGTTATTTTATACTGCCCAAGAAGTCTTTTAGTATTTTTATTGCTGTTTTATAACTGTGTTTTATATGTAATTCAATATTTATATGATGGTTCTATGTCTTTGTGAATAGAAATTAATTCGCCCAATTTTATTTTTCTGAATAATAACATGTTGATTTTACCGCGTTTTCCCATTTTTCTTTTTGTTGAGAAACCTCATTTTCATGTCGGCTTGCTTTGCGGGCATCATTATATTTATATAATATTGACATATCATTAATGGACGCAAACTGGCCCGCGCTGACCCCGGCAAGCATGGCGATACCAAATGCCGTTGTTTCAGGTATTTTCGGGCGGATAATCTCAAGTTGCATAATATCTGCCAGAAATTGTAATAACCAGCCATTCTGCACCATACCGCCATCAACCTTGAGGGTCTCACAGGGCAGCTGGCTATCCTGTATCATAGCCGTCAGCAAATCCGCTGCTTGAAAGCCGACAGATTCCAATGTTGCCCGGGCAATTTCGGCAACGCCTGTCGCCCGGGTCAGGCCGAATAACGTTCCCCGGGTGTCCGGGTTCCAATGGGGCGCGCCAAGGCCGGTAAAGGCCGGTACCATATAAACGCCGCCGCTGCTGGTAATGCTATTGGCGAGTGCTTCGGTTTCTTCTGCGCTTTGGATGATCTTCAGGCCATCTCTGAGCCATTGAACAGCGGAGCCGGCGCAAAAAAAACTGCCTTCAAGGCCATAAGCCACTTTATCCCCAATTTGATAGGCCACGGTGGTGAGCAGACGATTTTTTGATCGGATGATTTTATCTCCGCTATTCATCATCATAAAACCGCCCGTGCCAAAGGTGCATTTGATTTGCCCCGGCGAGAGGCAATTCTGCCCGATTAGGGCGGCCTGTTGATCTCCGGCCATGGCGGTTATGGGCAGACGCTGGCCAAACAGACTGTCATCAATATGACCAAAATGATCATCGCAAGGCCGCACCTCCGGCAGCAAGGCTTCCGGCACATTAAACAGCGCGAGCAACGCCTTGTCCCACGCCATATCGCGAATATTAAACAGCAGGGTGCGGGACGCATTTGTTACATCGGTTTTATGAACCCGGCCTTTGGTCAGATGCCACAGGATAAAACTATCTATCGTACCGAAGGCCAGGTCGCCCTGTTCGGCTCTTTGACGTGCGCCGGGCAGATTGTCTAATATCCAGCTGATTTTTGTAGCGGAAAAATAAGGATCAAGCAGAAGCCCTGTCTTTTCATTGATGCTATCTTCGATATTATCTTTTCGGCCAGCTTCTTTCATTTTCCGGCAAATTTCGGCCGTTCGCCGGTCCTGCCAGACGATGGCCGGATGAATGGGCAGGCCGGTTTTCCGGTCCCAGATTACGGTGGTTTCCCGCTGGTTGGTAATACCGACCGCCGTGGGGACGCTTCCGGCGGGCAGGGCCGCCAAGGCCTCAGTAACAGTTTCAAACACAGACTGGATGATCTCCATAGCGTCATGCTCAACCCAGCCATCCTGCGGGAAATATTGCGTGAATTCTTTTTGGGACACGGCCTTTACCTGCCCCTGATCATCAAAAATCATGGCGCGGCTACTTGTGGTGCCCTGATCAATGGCCAGTAAATAAGACGTCATTTGCACCTCCCTATTGTGAATCTGCACATAGGTCTTATATACTACGAATAATAAGAATTTCATGTATCAATTGCGAGCATCTATAAAATGGCGGCATATGACCTGCTGATCATCGGCGGCGGTATTAATGGTACGGGCATTGCGCGGGACGCGGCTGGCCGGGGCCTGAAGGTTCTGCTGGTGGAAAAGGATGACCTGGCTTCGGCCACATCCTCCAAAAGTACCAAACTTATTCATGGCGGTTTGCGCTATCTGGAATATTTTGAATTTCGTCTGGTGCGCAAAGCCCTCAATGAACGGGAAATATTGCTCAGGGCCGCGCCCCATATCATTCGGCCGCTGAAATTCATACTGCCTCATGAAAAACATTTGCGCCCCAAATGGATGATCCGTATAGGGCTGTTTCTTTATGATCACCTGGGCAGGCGTAAAGCGCTTGGAAAATCACGTCAACAGGCCTTAGGCGGCCCTGACAATCCGTTATATCCCCGGTTTGCAGACGGCTTCAGCTATTATGATTGCTGTGTAGATGATGCGCGGCTGGTGGTGTTGAACGCGCTGGAGGCTCAGGCACTCGGTGCGAATATACAGACCCGGACAAGCTTTGTCTCGGCGCAGAATATGGGCGACCACTGGCAGGCGGAAATTGCGTCAGCACAGGCGGGGACGGCGCAGATCACCGCCCGCGCCATTGTCAATGCGGCCGGGCCGTGGGTGTCGGATATTATCCATGATGGTCTTTCCCTGCCGACCAATAACCGGCTGCGGCTGGTCAAGGGTAGCCATATTATTGTGCCAAAGTTATTTGATGGTGATCAGGCCTATATATTGCAAAATGAGGATGGCCGGATTATTTTTGCCATTCCTTACGAGAAGAATTTTACCCTGATCGGCACCACGGATGTGCCTTTTGAGGGGGATCCGGCCGAGGTCACCATATCGGACGCTGAAATTGACTATTTATGTCATCATATCAATGTTTATTTCAAGCCAACGCTTGCTCATGGTAAACCGCTATCGGCAGATGATGTGGTCGCGCATTATTCTGGCGTGCGGCCCCTGTTTGATGATGATATAAAGGAAGCGAGCGCCGTCACGCGGGATTTCGTGCTGGCTCTGCGGCAAGATGGCGCCAGCGCACAGCAGGGCGCGCCATTATTGTCCATTTTTGGCGGTAAAATAACGACATTCCGACATCTGGCGGAAAAAGCTATGGATAAGCTGGCAGAATTCTTCCCCGAAATGGCAGAGCCTTGGACGACCACGGCTCCCCTGCCCGGCGGCGATATTCCAGAGCAGAATATGGAAAAATTCATTCGGGCAAAACAGGGTGAATATCCTTGGCTGGATAAAGACCTCTGCGCCCGATATGCTCACCATTATGGTAGCCGTATGGATGATATGCTGGATAAGGAAAGCTCGAATTCCGTTCTTATTGGGCCAGAGCTTTACGATTATGAGGCCGATTTCCTGGTCACTCGTGAATGGGCCACCACAGCCGAAGATATCCTATGGCGCAGAACCAAGCTCGGCCTGATATGGTCGGATCAGGATGTGGAAAATCTTGAGCAATGGCTCAAAGGCCATATGTCGTCATAAAATCAGATTATGTTCGCTTATATATCAATTACATATGAACCGCTCTGCCAACTTTTACATATGGATGGCTCTGCCATCGGTAGCCATGGCGGCTTCGCGTACAGCTTCGGTTTCGGTCGGATGGGCATGACAGCAATAGGCAATATCCTCTGCCGTCAGGCCCTTTTCCACGGCCAGGGTCAATTCGGCGATCATATTGCCCGCATCGGCCCCAATGATATGGGCCCCGAGAACTTTATCGCTGGCGGCGCAGCTGAGAATTTTAACAAAGCCATCGGTCTGGCGATTGGCCTTGGCGCGGCTGTTGGCGGTAAAAGGGAATTTTCCCACTATATAGGCCGTGCCCGCGGCCTTCAGGGCTTCTTCCGTCTTGCCGACACTGGCGACTTCTGGCATGGTATAGATCACACCCGGAATGGCGTCATAATTCACATGACCGGCAAAGCCCGCAATAATTTCCGCAACTGCGGTGCCTTCATCCTCGGCTTTATGGGCAAGCATCGCGCCGCGCACCACATCGCCAATGGCATAAATGCCTTTGACATTGGTCTGGAAATGATCGTCAATTTCGACCTGACCGCGCTCAGTCACCTTAACGCCGGCCTCTTTCAGGCCCAGGCCTTCGGTATAGGGTTTGCGGCCCACAGCCACCAGAACCACATCACATTTAATCTGCTGAGCCTTGCCGCCTTCGGCAGGCTCGACCGCAACCGTAAGTGTTGTTTTGGTCTTTTTAACAGCGGTGACCTTGGATTTCAGTTTGAAGGTGAAACCCTGTTTTTTCAGGATGCGCTGAAATGTCTTGCTGACCTCGCCGTCCATTTCAAGTGTGATCCGGTCCATATATTCAACCACGGTCACATCCGCCCCGAGGCGTTTCCAGACTGACCCCAATTCAAGGCCGATCACACCGCCGCCAATGACCACCAGATGCTTGGGTACTTTCGGCAGGCTGAGGGCGCCTGTGGAGGAGACGATTTGCTTTTCATCAATATCAATGCCCGGCAAGGACGCCACATCGGAACCAGTGGCGATGACAATATTCTTGGCCGTTAATGTCCGCTCGCCGCCCGCGCTTAAGGCAACCTTGACGGACCCCTGGCCCGCGATTGAGCCGCGCCCCGGAATATAGTCCACCTTGTTTTTCTTGAGCAAATAAGCAACACCGTCCGTCAGGCCTTTGACGGTTTCATCTTTTGAGGCCATAAGCTCGGCAATATCAATGGAGATCTTGCCGGTTTTAATACCAAATTGTGCCATGCCATGTCCGGCTTCCTCATATAGCTCAGATGCATGAAGCAATGCCTTTGATGGCATACAGCCCACATTCAGGCAAGTACCGCCGAGGGCGCCGCGCATTTCAACGCAGGCCACGCTCAATCCCAATTGCGCCGCCCGGATCGCCGCAACATATCCGCCCGGCCCGCCGCCAATAATCACCACATCGAAGTTATCAGACATTTATTTTTTCCTTTATAAATCCAAGACCAGGCGCTGAGGGTCTTCCAGACATTCTTTCACCCGTACAAGAAAGGTCACTGCCCCCTTGCCATCCACCACCCGGTGGTCATAGCTCAGTGCCAGATACATCATAGGCTTGATCACCATCTGGCCATTTTCAACCATGACCCGTTCCTTAATGGCATGCATGCCCAGAATACCGGACTGGGGCGCATTGAGGATCGGCGATGACAATAAAGAACCAAAAATACCGCCATTTGAAATGGTGAAGGTGCCGCCCTGCATTTCGTCCATACCAAGCTTGCCATCACGGGCGCGGCCACCAAGGCGGACGATTTCTTTTTCCACATCAGAAAAACTGCGGTCCTGACAATCGCGCACCACTGGCACCACAAGTCCCGCTGGCGTACTTGCGGCCACCCCGATATGATAATAATTTTTATAAACGATGGCATCATCGCGAATTTGTGCATTGACCTCGGGAATTTCTTTCAAGGCCTGAACGCACGCCTTAACAAAGAAGGACATGAATCCTAATTTTGAGCCATGCTTCTTTTCAAACATAGCTTTATATTGATTGCGCAGAGCAATCACGGCCGACATATCCACCTCATTATAGGTGGTTAGCATAGCCGCGGTATTTTGGGCATCCTTCAAGCGTCTGGCGATTGTCCGGCGCAGACGGGTCATGGGGATAACCTCTTCCATTGGCGCGGTGGCCTGCTGCGCTGCTGCGCCGCCAGCCGTCACTGACCCGCCCGCGGCCCCGGAACCACCGTGTTCAAGAAAACTCAGCACATCTGCCTTGGTCACCACACCATCCGGCCCGGAGCCGATAATTTTGCTCACGTCCACGGCTTTTTCGGCGGCAACCTTGGCCGCAGAGGCGCGTACCCCGCTATTGGATTGAGATGCAGATTGTGATGGTGAGGATTCAGATGGGGCTGCGGCCTCTTTCGGTGCCGAAGCTTCAGCTTTTGGACTTGTTGGCGTCGCGGCGGTTTTGCCGTGGGCTGTATCATCGATTTTGGCCAGCAAAGCGCCGACCCCGACCGTATCGCCTTCCTGTGCGGCAATCTCCGATAGGGCGCCGCTTGCGGTGGCGTTGACTTCCAACGCAACCTTGTCGGTTTCCAGTTCGCAAATAGGCTCATCAACGGCAACGGCATCTCCAACGGATTTAAACCATTTGCCAACAGTCGCTTCGGTCACGGATTCGCCTAATACGGGGACATGGATTTCTATGGCCATTGGGCCTACTCCTTTTAAAGCTATATTCTTTTTAAAAATCTGTATAAATAATCAATTACGTCAGTGTTAAGGCCTGATCGACCAGTGCCGCCTGCTGGGCCAGATGACGGCTCATCTGCCCGGTGGCCGGTGAGGCTGCGGCACTCCGTCCGGCGTATTTTGCTCTGGCCGGAGTCAATTTGCAGGCACTGAGGCTTTCTTCCAGCAGAGGTTCAATGAATGACCATCCGCCCATATTTTTCGGTTCTTCCTGACACCAGACCACGGTTTCCACATTTTTAAAGCGGGACAGTTCTTTGATCACCACTTCATGAGGATAGGGATATAATTGCTCCATCCGAAAAATATAGGTATCGGCCATTTTCCTTTTGTCCCGTTCCGCCAGAATGTCGAAATAGACTTTGCCGGAACAGAAAATCACCCGTTTAATATCTTTGTCACGCTTCAATTTGATGCTGAGTTCAGGATCGCTTTGCGCACTATCCCAGAGCAGGCGATGAAATTCTGTCTTTTCGCCCATTTCACTCAGTTTGGACACTGACATTTTATGACGCAACAAGGATTTTGGCGTCATCAGGATCAAAGGTTTGCGGAAGTTCCGCTTCATCTGACGGCGTAAAATATGGAAATAATTGGCCGGTGTGGTGCAATTGGCCACCTGCATATTATCTTCGCCGCACAGCTGAAGATAGCGTTCCAGACGCGCGCTGGAATGTTCCGGCCCCTGACCTTCATAGCCGTGAGGCAGCAGGGTCACCAGACCGCTCATGCGCAGCCATTTGGCTTCGCCCGATGAAATAAACTGATCAAAAACCATCTGCGCCCCGTTGGCGAAATCGCCGAACTGGGCCTCCCAAAGCACCAGCGCATCAGGCTCGGCCATGGTATAGCCATATTCAAAACCCAGCACCCCGACCTCTGATAAAGCACTATCGATAACCTCGAAAGTGGCATGGGGGTCGCTGCCATCGGCCACCTCTCTCAGCGGGGTATGGCGTTCTTCGGTTTCCTGATCGATAAAAACAGAATGACGATGGGAGAAGGTGCCCCGTTGACTGTCTTGTCCAGAAAGTCGTACCCGGTGACCGTCGCGGATCAAGGTGCCAAAGGCCAGGGCCTCTGCGGTGGCCCAGTCGATACCCATGCCCTGATCAAGGGTCACGGCCTTGGCATTGAGAATGCGCTGCAGGGTACGGTGAACATTAAAACCATCTGGCACCGTGCATAAGATACGGCCAATATCCTGCAATTCATCAATATGAACGCCCGTGCCCGCAGAACGGCGCAGATCATCACAATCCCGCTCATAGCCAGACCAGCGACCGCCGAACCAGTCGGCTTTATCTACCTTATAGGAATCCGCTGCGTGCATTTCGACATCAAGATAGGTGTAGACATCCTTGACCATCTGATCGGATTGCGCCGGGTTAATCAGGCCTTCCCGGATCAGACGCTGGGCATAAATATCGCGGGTGGTTTGATGGTTTTTAATTCGTTTATACATCAGCGGCTGGGTGAAAGACGGCTCATCGCCCTCATTATGGCCAAAGCGGCGATAACAGAACATATCCACCACCACATCGGATTTAAAGCGCTGGCGGAATTCTGTTGCCAGTTTCATGACATAAACCACGGCTTCCGGGTCATCGCCGTTGACATGGAAGACCGGTGCCTGAACCGCTTTTGCCATATCGGACGGATAGGGCGAAGAGCGGGAATAATGGGGTGATGTGGTAAAGCCGATCTGATTATTGACGATCACATGAATGGTGCCGCCTGTCTGATAGCCTTTCAATTCGCTGAAGGCAAAACATTCCGCGACCAGTCCCTGGCCTGAAAAGGCCGCATCACCATGCAGCAAAAGGGTCAGCACACTATTGCCGGTTGTATCGTGGCGATGGGTTAATTTGGCCCGGGTTTTGCCCAGAGCCACCGGGTTAACCGCCTCCAGATGGGACGGGTTCGGGGTCAGGGATAAATGCACCTCATTGCCGTCAAATGAGCGATCTGAAGAGGCCCCCAGATGATATTTCACATCGCCGGAACCTTCGACGTCTTCGGGTTTGTATGAGCCGCCATGAAATTCGTGAAATATCGCCCGGATCGGTTTGGCCATCACATTGGCCAGCACATTCAGGCGGCCCCGATGCGGCATGCCGATGACGATTTCCTTAACGCCATTCTGACCGCCGGTTTTGATAATGGCTTCGAGGGCAGGAATGAGAGATTCGCCGCCGTCAAGGCCAAAGCGTTTGGTGCCAATGTATTTTTTTGCCAGATATTGCTCGAATCCTTCGGCTTCGGAGAGCTTCTGGAGAATAGCCAGCTTGCCCTGATCGGTAAAATGAATTTCCTTGTTGCGGCCTTCGATGTGGGTTTGAATCCATGCCTTTTCCTCAGGCTCATTAATATGCATGAATTCCACACCGACAGAGGCACAATAGGTGCGCTCTAATATGGCCAGAATTTCGCGCAAAGTTGCCGTCTCTAGGCCTAGAACATGATCAATGAAGATCGGCCGATCCATGTCATCTTCGCCAAAACCATAGGTGGCCGGATCCAGTTCCGTATGATGCGGTCGCTCTTCCAGTTCCAGTGGGTCAAGCTTGGCATGAAGATGTCCCCGTACCCGGTAGGTTCGGATCAGCATCAGGCAACGTATTGTATCCAGAGTGGCCGCGCGGATTTCATCTTCCGAGGCGGCCCCATTTTTTGCGCGGGCGGGTGCCGTTTCCACATATCCCGGATCAAGGGCCGCCGTGTAATCCTCCTGAGATGAGGGGACCTTATGATCCCAACTCGGGCGCTCCCAAGAGGCGGCTGGTCTGTCAACCCCCGCATTGAGCAGGGCTTTGGCATCTTCCGCCAATCCGGTAAAATAGTCGGCCCATGAGCTATCTACCGAAGCGGGGTCTTTGGTGTAACGGGCAAATAATTCTTCGATAAAGGCGCCGCTGGAGCCATTGATCAGACGTTCTGTATTCAGGTCACTATTCATGGGTTCAGGCTCGTATTTTAGTGAATCAGGGTGCAATAATGCTTATGCCCCCTATCCATAGCTGATTAACCTTTCAAAACCCCTAACAGGGTTGTCCCCAGTTCCGCCGGGGATTCTGTCACGGTAATACCTGCGCTCTTCATAGCGTCGATCTTGTCCTCTGCGCCGCCCTTGCCGCCGGAAACGATGGCACCGGCATGACCCATGGTGCGTCCGGGCGGGGCCGTGCGCCCGGCAATGAAGCCTACAACGGGTTTCTTGATTTTAGCGGCTTTGAGGAAGTCGGCGGCTTCTTCTTCTGCCGAACCGCCGATCTCACCGATCATAATGATCGAATCCGTATCATCATCAGTAAGAAAGCCTTCCAGTACGTCAATGAAATTTGTGCCATTCACAGGATCGCCGCCAATGCCGACGCAGGTACTCTGTCCGAGGCCCACGGCGGTCGTTTGTCCGACGGCTTCATAGGTCAATGTGCCGGAGCGCGAGACAATGCCCACCCGTCCAGGATTATGAATATGGCCCGGCATAATACCGATTTTGCATTCGCCGGGGGTGATCACACCCGGACAGTTCGGCCCGACCAGACGGGTTTTGGAGCCTTCGAGGGCGCGTTTTACTTTTACCATATCCAGCACGGGAATGCCTTCGGTAATACAGACGGCCAGTTCGATGCCGGCATCAATGGCTTCCAATATGGCATCTGCTGCGAAGGGCGGCGGTACATAGATCACCGTTGCATTGGCCCCGGTGACATATACCGCTTCTTCAACCGTATTATAAACCGGCAGGTCAAGATGTTTGGTGCCGCCCTTGCCCGGTGTGACGCCGCCGACCATTTTGGTGCCGTAAGCGATGGCCTGTTCGGAATGAAATGTGCCTTGGGCGCCGGTATAGCCCTGACATATTACTTTTGTGGCAGAATTAATAAAAATAGACATCAGCTAGCCTCCTTCACAGCATTAACGACTTTTGTTGCAGCATCGCCCATGTCATCGGCCGATATGATCGGCAGACCACTGTCCGCCATGATTTTCTTGCCCAAACCCACGTTGGTGCCTTCAAGGCGCACCACCAGAGGCACCGACAGGGAGACTTCTTTTGCCGCCGCAACCACGCCTTCGGCGATCACGTCACAGCGCATGATGCCGCCAAAGATATTGACCAGAATACCTTCCACATTGCTGTCGCTGAGGATAATTTTAAAGGCTTCCGTCACCCGTTCTTTGGTGGCCCCGCCGCCGACATCAAGAAAATTCGCCGGTGCGCCGCCTTTAAGTTTGATGATATCCATGGTTGCCATGGCAAGCCCTGCGCCATTGACCATACAGCCGATGCTGCCGTCCAGCTTGATATAATTCAACTCATGCTTGGCGGCTTCCAGTTCCATGGGGTCTTCTTCGTCCGGGTCGCGCAGTTCGACAATATCAGGATGACGAAACAGCGCGTTGCCATCAAACCCCATTTTTGCATCCAGCACGATGATGTTATTATCCTCTGTCACCACCAGCGGATTAATTTCCAGCATGGCGGCATCCTTGGCCATGAAGGCCTGATAAAGGGTCGCGATGACCTTGGCCGCTTTGCCGGCGACTTTACCTTCAAGGCCCAGACCAAAGGCCACCTTACGGCAATGAAAGCCGGACAGGCCGGAGGCGGGATCAATAGAGATGGTGACAATTTTTTCCGGGGTCGCGGCCGCCACTTCTTCGATATCCATGCCGCCTTCTGATGAGGCCATGATGGCCACCCGGCTGGTGCCCCGGTCGACTAAGAGGCTGACATAAAGCTCATTGGCTATCGCGCAGCCATCTTCGATATAGACGCGTTTGACTTCTTTGCCGATCGGGCCAGTCTGATGGGTGACCAATGTCATGCCGATCATCTCGCCGGCAATTTTTTTCACATCCGCAATAGATTTGACCACTTTGACACCGCCGCCTTTGCCGCGTCCCCCGGCATGAATCTGCGCCTTGACGACCCAAACCGGGCCACCTAGATCTTTGGCAATCTGTTCAGCCTCCTGCGCCGTATAGGCGACGCCGCCCCGGGATACCGGTGCGCCGAACGATTTCAACAAGCTTTTGGCCTGATATTCATGGATGTTCATTGTTTCTAACCTTTTATCTGTTTTTTCAAAAAACGCCTTTAGTCAACAGTCTTACGCCAATGACGGGTCAATGGCCTTCACCGCATCAATCAGACCCTGCACAGCAGCAACAGAATGATCAAATCCGGCTTTTTCATCATGGTTCAGTTCAATTTCAACAATTCTTTCAACGCCATTCTCACCGATCAACACCGGCACGCCGACATATATGCCGTCGACACCATATTCGCCGTTTAATTCAACAGCGCAAGGCATCAGGCGACGTTTGTCTTTCAGGTAAGATTCCGCCATCGCAATGGCCGCCGTCGCCGGCGCATAATAGGCCGAGCCGGTTTTTAAAAGGCCAACGATTTCCGCGCCGCCGTCCCGGGTGCGCTGAATGATCTGTTCGAGTTTTTCCTGACTTATCCAGCCCATTTTCACCAGATCGGGTATTGGAATACCGGCGACGGTCGAATAGCGCGCCAAGGGTACCATGGTATCGCCGTGACCGCCCAGCACAAAGGCATTGACATCTTCGACGGAGACATTCAATTCTTCGGCAAGAAATAACGTAAAGCGGGCTGAATCCAGGACGCCGGCCATGCCGACAACCTTTTTGGCGGGCAGGCCTGAGAATTGCTGCAACGCCCAAACCATCACATCCAGCGGGTTGGTGATACAAATAACAAAGGCATTTGGCGCATTATCGCGGATGCCTTCGCCGACCGACTTCATCACTTTCAGGTTAATGCCCAGCAAATCATCCCGGCTCATGCCCGGTTTGCGCGGTACGCCCGCCGTGACGATAACAACGTCCGCGTCCTTAATGTCGGCATAGTCATTGGCCCCAGTGATGGCGGCATCATACCCCTCAACAGTGGACGACTGTGCCAGATCGAGGGCTTTCCCCTGAGGCAGGCCTTCGGCGATATCAAAGATCACCACATCGCCCAATTCTTTTAATCCCGCCAGATGTGCCAAGGTGCCTCCGATTTGTCCGCCGCCAATGAGGGCAATTTTTTTACGTGCCATGATGAATTCGCTCCTGAATTAATTTCTAAGAATTGACTATGTTTTTGAATTTTTTCGCATAGTTTACCGATCAGTACATAAACTAGGTGTTTTTTCTTACTTTATTTGGATGTAGCGCGATTTGGCAAGTCGCGCAACCGTTTCTGTCTGTTTTTCTGCAAAAAACCCAATTAAATTAGCCTTTTACCAATTTTATTAAAATTATGCCCACTATAGAAACAAGTCCCTAACATAGGTTTAACATTAGGGTAATTGGAAAAACCCATCAAAAACGGCCTTAAACAGCATGACCCTTGGCCAGATATTCCAGACTTTGCATCTCTATCAGGCGCGAGATGGTGCGCTGAAATTCAAAATGGCCATGGCCTTCCGGATAGAGGGTCTGGGGCGGGACTTCGGCGCAACAGAGGAATTTGACACCATTCTCGTATAGTACATCAATCAGGGTGACAAAACGTTTTGCCTCATTGCGATTTTCCGGGCCTAGGCGGGGAATGCCGACCATTATCACCGTATGATATTGCCAGGCTATGGCCAGATAATCTGCCGCGCCCAATGCCACGCCACAAATTTTTTTGAAGGAAAAAACCGCAACCCCCTTATCAGCGACGGGAACATGAATGGTTCGGCCTTGAACCGATAATTCTTCCGGGCCGACCTTTGATCTATCCGCCACCTCATGATCGGTCAGACGCCAAAAGGCTTTGGACAGGGCCTTTGTCGCGGCATCGCCCAGAGGATGGTAATAGACCTGTATTCCCTGCATGCGTTCCATACGGTAATCTGTCGGGCCGCTCAGGCTGACCACATCCAGCCTTTCTGTGATCAGGTCAATGGTGGGCAGAAATAATTCCCGGTTCAGACCGCCCCGGTACAGACCATCAGGCGGGCGGTTTGAGGTCAGCACCATCACCACGCCGCGCTCAAATAAATTGGTGAACAGGCGGCCCAAAATCATGGCGTCGGTCACGTCACTGACCTGAAATTCATCAAAACACAGCAGCAGGCTTTCCCCGGCAATCTTCTGCGCCAAAGGGGGAATCGGATCATCCATATCCGTGCCATGCAATTCTATTCGGGCAGCGCCGCTCATATAACGCCAGTCATGTATCGCCCGGTGAATCTCCAGCATGAAGGCATGAAAATGCACCCGGCGTTTTAACGTCACGGGCGCGCCGGCAAAAAATAAATCCATAATCATCGATTTACCGCGCCCGACATCACCATGGATATAGAGGCCCTTGGGACAGGGCGATTTGCTTTTAGAATTTAACCAACGGCCCAGAAAACCGGACTTTTTTTCTATTTTTTCTTGATAGCCAACCAAGTCAAGATGAAGAGCCTGAAGCTTATCCATAATCTGCTGTTGATGGTCATCAGGCCGAAGCTCACCATTGCTCAGCATTTGATTATATCGGCTTAAAGGATCAAACAAAATAACCTTTCCTTATTGGGGCAATGAAAAAATACTAATAAGCATAAAATATAACCAAATATATAACTTATCAGCTAAAATATAGATAGAGTCAGAACATTTTACAATTCCAACTTTCCGCCCTAGAAATGTTAACCCATTGTAGAATAAGTAGATTCTAATATAGTTAGGGTTTCTGCCCTTAATTATGGTTAATAATTGTCAGGATTCTTTACAGTTCTGGACTAAAAACGCAATCTCAAGCCATCATAGCAGCCTACGAAACCTCTAATTCTTTGAAAATAAATTATTTTTTTGAGTTTGGCATTTTTATTGCATGCCATTATAGCAGTTTTAAAACAGTATTAAATAAATTTAGACAGCGTATAAAAAAACTTTAGGAGAGAATGATGCAAAATACCATGAAATTTAAAAAAATAAAAGCGACAGCAAGCGGAATTATATTTGCTCTATGTCTATCTGGTGCTGCAGAAGCTGGGCCATTTATCCTCGACCTCACTGATGCGGATGACCATGGCAGCGGAAACGCAACAGAGAATTTTGATGGGTGGTTGTATATGCAAAAGGTGCTGGAGAATTTGGCACCGGGTGTCACTAATGGTAATAAAGTGGTTGTCCAGTTGGGTGCCACAGGGTCAGAAGCCGCCGCCGCGGCCTCATCTGCCTTCAACCACTCAAGCCTTGTAGCCGATGGCTGGACCTGGATGAATATTGATGGTGTAGCTGATTTGACCGGTTTCTTTGATGGGACAGGTCTGGTCACCATTGCCGATGTCGGGTTGATCCAACTTGATTCTGGATTCCATGCCGGGGGCGGTACAACAGCAGCTGAACTTGCTGTATTTACAACTTTTGCCGCAACGATCGACAGTTTTCTCGGTGCCGGCGGTGGACTTCATAGTATGGCTCAGGGCGGGACAGGTCAATATGGCTGGCTTTCTGCATTATTGCCAGCGCTTACGTTCGACACAGTTCAAAGATCCGGCTTATTTTTGACACCGGACGGCACGGCTGCTTTCCCAGGATTGACGGATAGTGACCTTAGCGCAGGGCCGTATCATGGCACCTGGACCGGTGGACTTGGCGGGCTTTCCGTACTATTTGATAATACTGCGGGCGACGGTGGTCTCGTTGCAGGTATCGGATCGGGCGGAGGCTCAATCACTAATCCTGGTGGTCCTGGCAGGCTTCCCGAACCATCCGCTTTGGCTCTTCTGGGCTTAGGACTTGTGGGTATCGGCTTTGCTCAATATCGTCGCAGGCGGAAAACCAGTTAAAGTTAAACATCTCGATAATATTTGGGCCTAATAATATTTAGGGCGACTCCTCGGAGCCGCCCTTTTTCTTTTCCAGATAAATATATCCAGCTTCGGAAATCTACCCCTGACGCGCGACCATCATTTTTTTGATTTCGGCGATGGCTTTTGCAGGGTTTAAACCCTTGGGGCAGGTGTTGGTGCAATTCATGATGGTATGGCAGCGATAAAGCCGGAAGGGGTCTTCCAGATTATCGAGCCGCTCGCCCGTGGTTTCATCCCGGCTGTCCACCAGCCAGCGATAGGCCTGTAACAGAACCGCAGGCCCGAGATATTTATCGCTGTTCCACCAATAGCTTGGGCAGCTTGTCGAACAGCAGGCGCATAGGACACATTCATAAAGACCGTCCAATTTGACGCGATCTTCCGGGCTTTGCAGGCGTTCCGCGCCGCTTGGTGTCGGGCTTTGGGTCTGCATCCAGGGTTTGATCGAAGCATATTGGGCGTAAAAATGGGTCAGGTCTGTCACCAGATCTTTCACGACCTCCATATGGGGCAGGGGATAGATATTAATGTCGCCCTTGACATCATCATTGGCCATGGTGCAGGCTAGCGTATTGGTGCCAGCCACATTCATGGCGCAGGAGCCGCAAACCCCCTCGCGGCAGGAGCGGCGAAAGGTCAGGGTCGAGTCAATTTCATCCTTGATCTTGATCAGGCCGTCCAGCACCATCGGGCCACATTTGTCCATATCGACTTCGTAAGTATCAAGGCGCGGATTTTCGCCGTCTTCTTCATTCCAGCGATAGATATTAAATTTACGGACATTTTTTGCTTCCTCTGCGGCGGGAAAGGTCTTGCCCTTTTTCACTCTGGAGTTTGCGGGAAGTCTAAATTCAGCCATCTCAAAATCCTTAATAGACGCGTGCTTTGGGTTTGATATAATCAATCTCGTCCGTCAATGTATAGTCATGAACCGGGCGATAGGCGATGCGAATTTTGCCGTCTGTAAGCCAGGAGGCAGTATGTTTCATCCATTCATCGTCATTGCGGTCCGGATGATCTTCACGCGCGTGGGCGCCCCGGCTTTCCTTGCGGTTGGCCGCGCAATGCATGGTAGTGACCGCATGCATCAGCAGATTTTCCAACTCTAATGTTTCAATCAGATCACTGTTCCAGACCAGAGAACGGTCAGAGGTTTTTACATCGCCGAGCAGGGCATAAATTTCGTCAATACTGTCCCGGCCCTTGTCCAGTGTATCCTGCTGACGGAAAACAGCGCAATTGGCCTGCATCACCCGCTGCATCTTGTCACGGATCACAGACGTGGGCGTCGCGCCATCTGCCGTGCGGTATTTTTCGAGCCGTCCGAGGGCCAGATCCGCATGATCGGCGGGCAAGGGCGCATGGGCGGTTAAGGGTTTGACCACCTCAGCCACGCGGTGCGCTGCTGCCCGGCCAAAGACCACAAGATCGATCAGGCTGTTGGAGCCAAGCCGGTTGGCTCCGTGAACAGATACGCAGGCCGCCTCGCCCACAGCCATAAGGCCCGGCACGGTCTGATCCGGATTTTCAGCAGTCGGGTTAAAGACCTCGCCATGATAATTGCAGGGTATGCCGCCCATATTATAATGGGCCGTGGGCACCACAGGAATAGGTTCTTTCGTTACATCGACACCGGCAAATATCCGCGCAGATTCTGAAATGCCCGGCAGACGTTCATGCAGAATCTCCGGCGAGAGATGATCCAGATGCAGAAAAATATGATCCTTATGTTCACCAACGCCGCGGCCTTCTGAAATTTCCACCGACATGGCCCGGCTGACCACATCGCGGGAGGCCAGGTCCTTGGCGGACGGGGCATAACGTTCCATGAAACGCTCACCTTCCGAATTCACCAGATAACCGCCTTCGCCGCGGGCACCTTCGGTAATCAATACCCCGGCACCATAAATACCGGTCGGGTGGAATTGGACAAATTCAAGATCCTGCAGAGGCAGGCCCGCGCGCAGCACCATACCGCCGCCATCCCCGGTACAGGTATGGGCCGAGGTGGCCGAGAAATATGTTCGGTTATAACCGCCCGTGGCGAGCACCGTCATATGGGCGCGGAAACGATGCAGCTTGCCCGTATTCATATCAAGGCAGATCACGCCCCGGCATTCACCATCGACCATAATCAAGTCAATGGCGAAATATTCGACATAAAAGTCGGTGTCATATTTCAAAGATTGCTGATAGAGCGAATGTAGCATGGCATGGCCGGTGCGATCTGCGGCGGCGCAGGTGCGCTGGGCCGGATCGCCTTGCCCGAATTCGGTGGTCATGCCGCCAAAGGGCCGCTGATATATTTTTCCCTCTTCCGTGCGCGAAAAGGGCACGCCGAAATGTTCCAGTTCATAGACGGCATCGGGCGCTTCCCGCACCATATATTCTATAGCATCCTGATCGCCGAGCCAGTCAGAGCCTTTGACCGTGTCATACATATGCCACTGCCATTTGTCCGGCCCCATATTGCCGAGCGAGGCGGCGATACCGCCCTGGGCGGCAACCGTATGGGAACGGGTGGGAAATACCTTGGAAATACAAGCTGTTTTCAGGCCAGCTTCGGCAATGCCCATGGCGGCCCGCAGGCCGGCGCCGCCAGCCCCAATCACGATGGCATCATAGCTGTGATCAATTATTTCATATGTCTTGCTCATCAATAGCGGCCTTATAATGCAATTTTTAGAACAGAAAAGATGGACGCTACCGCAATGATGGTGCATCCAAACAGAATGGTGAATTGAAGGAAGACTTTTGGGCCTTCGCTATGGATGTAATCCTCGACAATAGCCTGCAAGCCAAGCCGCAGATGATAGAGACCAACAACAAGGAACATCAGCATCAATATGGCGGAGACTGGTGAGGATAACCAGGCCTTAACCGTAAAATAATCTGCCTGTGTCATTTGCACGATTGAGGCCACGAACCAGATGGTTAAAGGCACCAGGGCCACGGCAGCAATTTTCTGCATCCACCAGTGATGGGTACCGCTTTTTGCCGAGCCAAGGCCACGAACTTTACTGATTGGGGTTTGCAGGCTCATGATCCATTCTCCTATATCAAACCGTAACCGATAACCCAGGCGAGGGCTGTCAACACAACCGTTCCCAGGAAAACCAGAATATTGGTTCGGGCGGTGGTGATGACATCCAGCCCCCTGCCCATATCCCAAAATAGATGACGAATACCATTGGACAAATGCAGCATCAGCGCCAAGGTGAAACCAAGCAATATAATTTTGCCGAAAATGCTGCTCATACAGGTCTGAAACTGGGCATATTCGTCCGGTCCGGCGGCAAGGGCGATCAGCCACCAGGCCAATAATAGGGTGCCGCCGCCAAGGGCCACACCCGATGCCCGGTGCAAAATGGACAGGGCCATATGCGGCCCCCATTTATAGATTTGGAGATGCGGCGAGGTTGGCCGCTTTATGGTTGTCATGGCTTTATTCCCTCTTAAAATAAACGGTATGGTGACATTTGCCATACTTTCATTCTTACCCGAGTTACCTTTGTTATTAAAACGATTATCCGCTGAGGGCAAGCACTACATGGGTATAAAGCTAAATTAGCGTTTTTTAGGGATCAAAAGCCAAATATCCAGATCAAGCAATACCGCAGGGTCATATTTGCCGTCAGCAGTTTTATAGGTAAATAACTCTGGCGTTTTGTCTTTCAGGGCCACCAGCCGGCACCGCAGGGCGGCCATATCATCGCGGCCTGTTAGTTCGGCCTTGTCCAGGACTTCCGACCAGGCATAAATCGTGTCGCCTGCAATGCAGGGGTTGACATGCCGCCCGCCGTTGATGGCGAGGATATTCTGGGCATTGGCCAAACCGTTGAAGCTCAAACCCCGCGCCAGAGAGATCACATGACCGCCGTAAACAATGCGTTCGCCGAGCCGGCCATCCTTCATGGCGTGCTGGTTAAAATGCACCTTGGCGGTATTCTGATACAGGCGGGTGGCCAGCATATGACCCTCTGCCTCGATCGTCATGCCGTCCACATGGTTGATTTTCTCGCCGATGGTATAATCCTGCCAGAAATATTCTGACCCCGAGAGGATGCCGTCATATTCCTGATAATGCAAACCCTCGGGAATGACCAGATTTTCCGCCGCAACAGCATCCGGCAATTCCGGGACGATCGCCGCCGGACTTGCCGCATCCTGCTTATTGACCATAACCCAGCGGACATATTCCAGAACTTCCTCGTCCTTCTGATTAACGCCAATGGTGCGCACGTAAATAGTGCCGGTCCGGCCATTTGAATTTTCTTTCAGGCCTATGACGCGGCTCGTGGCGCAAAGCGTATCGCCGGGATAAACCGGTTTTAAGAAGCGGCAATCGGCATAACCCAGATTAGCGACTGCATTGATGGAAATATCCGGCACGCTCTTGCCAAAGACAATATGAAAAACCAGAAAATCATCGACGGGCGCCCGGGAGAGGCTGGATTTTTCAGCAAAATCATCAGAAGATTGCAGCGCAAAACGCATACCATAGAGCGCGGAATACAGACTGACATCCCCGGCCGTGATGGTTCGGGGTGTGGCATGGCGGATTATCTGGCCCAGTACGAAATCTTCAAAATAATTGCCATCAAAACTTTTGCCGGTTTGCGTGGTCATCTACGTCTCCATCCGCTCAATGGCGCGGGATAGTGCCACCATCCTTTGGGCATTCTCCACATGGAGATTTTCGATCAGCTTGCCGTCGAGCAGCACCACGCCCTTGCCTTGTTCTTTAGCCTCTGCGAAGGCCGCAATGATCTGCTGGGCAAGGGCTAATTCGGGCGGTGAGGGGGCAAAGACTGTGTTGGCCGTGGCCAATTGTTTCGGATGAATCAGCGTTTTGCCGTCAAAGCCAAATTCTAGCCCCTGAAGGCAGCTGTCGCGAAATCCGTCCTCATCATTCAAATCCAGATAAACCCCGTCCAGAACGTCAATATTTTCCGCCCGCGCCGCCAGCAGGCATAAACCGAGGCTGGTCAATACGGGCAGCCGCAGGGCCGTGTGATGGGCATGCAGGTCTTTCACCAGATCACTGGTGCCCATGACAAAACAGGTCAGGCGCTTCGTGCTTGCCGCAATCTCTTCGGCGCGGAGCATCGCGCGGGGGGTTTCCATCATGCACCATATTTTGGTATGGGCCGGGGCGGCGAATTTAATCATCAATTCTTCGGCCTGTTGAACCATGGCGGCTGAGTCTACTTTTGGCAAAAGTATCGCATCCGGCCCCGCTTCGCAGGCGGCCTTTATATCCGCCTCGCCCCATTCTGAATTCAGACCATTGATACGAATGATCAATTCCCGTTCGCCGTAACCGCCGGCCTTGACCGCCGCCATCACAATGTCGCGGGCCGAGGCCTTGGCCGCTACCGCCACCGCATCTTCCAGATCAAGAATCACGCCATCAACGGATAGTGATTTGGCCTTTTCCAAAGCCCTCGGGTTGGAGCCGGGCATATATAATACGCTTCTGCGCGGCCTGATTTGATCACTCATGGTTAGACACCCTTACTGTTTTTGAACTATTATTTCATAATAAATGCAGTTTTTATAATATGTTTATATATTTTATAACGCCCTATGACAAGATGCTGCATTGCAATAAACTTGGGCCGTAAAATTATGTTGCTTTCGCGCGCCTGCTCAATCAAACTATCGTCATTATTTTTCATCCTAAGGAACAATAACCTTGAATATTCCTGAAACATTTTTTCTTGACCCCGCCCGGCCCAATCCAGCATAGATTTTAGAGAATGACATGAGCAAAATATATCAACATACCGGTCAGTGCCACTGCGGAAACATTCATTTCATATTCGAAACAAAAAATGATGTGCCAGCCCTTAACCTCCGGCAGTGCGATTGTCATTTTTGTCAAAAACACGCGAGCCGCTATACCAGCGACCCCAATGGCACATTAATAGTGACGATTTCAAATAAGAGAACCATCAACCGCTATAACTTTGGCCATAAGACGGCAAATTTCATCATTTGCCAAACCTGCGGTGTCATGCCCCTTGTGACATCAAATATTGAGGAGAATATCTATGCGGTTCTCAATGTAAATTGTCTTGATAAGGTTAATGAACTTGGTGATTGTAAGCATATAGCCTATTATGACACAGAAGTAAAAAATGACCGGCTGTCACGCCGAAAGAAAAACTGGATCAGTAAGGTAATTATTACAGAATAATAAAAAGGCAGATTCTATGAACCTGCCTTTTATCTTACGCTAAAATTTTAAATTACCAGCCGCAATTACGATCTTTATTCTGAACGTCGAGCCATTCTTTCAGCGGCGCAAAGTATTCCCGTACCGCGCTGCCGTCCATTTGGCGGGTGCCGGCGAAGGCTTCCAGGGCATCGGGCCAGGGCTGGCTCGCGCCCATCTCCAGCATGGCATTGAATTTCGCGCCGACATCCTTGTTGCCATAAATGGTACAGCGATGCAGCGGGCCTTTGTCGCCGGCCATCTCGCAGGCCGCTTTATGGAACTGGAATTGCAGGATATGAGCGAGGAAATAGCGCATGTAAGGCGTGTTGCCCGGAATATGAAATTTCGCCCCCGGATCAAAATCATCGGCGGTGCGGGCGACCGGCGGCTTGATACCCTGATATTTCAGGCGCAGATCCCACCAGCCTTTATTATAGGTTTCCGGTGTTAGCTCGCCGTTAAAGACCTGCCAGCGCCATTGATCCACCAACAGGCCAAAGGGCAGGAACGCTACCTTATCCATGGCGCGGCGCATCAACAGGCCGATGTCACCTTCCGGCCCCGGCACCCTGTCAATCAGGCCCAGTTTTTTAAGATAGTCCGGCGTCATGCTCAGCACGATGGTATCGCCGATCGCTTCATGGAAGCCGTCATTGGCGCCCGTCTGATGCAAGGCTGTTTTGTCTTTATAGGCCCGTTGGTAGAAATTATGACCCAGCTCATGATGAACGGTTTCAAAATCCTCCGCCGTGACTTCGGTACACATTTTAATGCGAATGTCATCCTTATTGTCCAGATTCCATGCGCTGGCATGGCATTGGACTTCCCGGTCGCGGGGCTTGGTGATCAGGGAACGTTCCCAAAAGGTTTCCGGTAAGGGCGCAAATCCCAAAGACGTGAAGAATTGCTCTCCCGTCCTGACCATCTTATGGGCATCATAGCCGGTCTCTACCAGCAAAGACGTTAGATCATAGCCAATGTCCGTACCCGCAGGCTCAGTAAGGGATGAAATATTACCCCAGGTCTGCGCCCACATATTGCCGGTAAGATGGGCCGGAATCGCCCCTTCTGCCGGGGCCACATCATCGCCGTATTTTTCATTGAGCTTGGCGCGCACATGACAATGCAGCGATTCATATAAAGGCTTGACCTGTCCCCAGAGGCGATCAGCCTCGGCCCGGAAATCATCGGCAGGCATATCGTAACCTGCGCGCCACATATAGCCGACATCACTATAGCCAAGTTCGCGGGCGCCTTTGTTGGCGATCTCTACCATACGGGCATATTTATCCTTCATGGCCGGTGATATGCTGCGCCACGCTTCCCACGCTTTTAGTAATTCTTGCGGCAGTGTCTCACTTTGAATTATCTTTTAATCAAAGGGTGTTTTTCAGAATATTTGATCAGCCCTTCTTCAAATGTTCATTGCAGAGCTTTTCTGCGATCTGGATGGCGTTGAGGGCGGCGCCTTTGAGCAGGTTATCGGACACGCACCATAGGTTAATGCCGTTTTTCACCGTGACGTCACGGCGGATGCGGCTGATATAGGTGGCATATTCCCCGGCAGATTCGATCGGCGTGATATAACCGCCGTCTTCGCGTTTATCGACGACCATGATGCCTGGCGCCTGCCGCAGAATTTTAAATATTCTGGTTTCATCCACCGGATTCTCAAATTCAATATTGATTGATTCCGAATGGCCAAGGAAAACCGGCACGCGCACGCATGTGGCAGTTACCCTGATTTCCGGGTCAAGAATTTTGGCGGTTTCGGCGGCCATTTTCCATTCTTCCTTGGTGTCACCGCTGTCCATAAAGACATCAATATGCGGGATCACATTAAAGGCGATCTGCTTTGGATATATGGCCGGTTCGATCGGATCATTAACAAAGATCGCTCTTGTCTGATGCCATAATTCATCCATGGCGTCCCTGCCACTGCCGGAGACGGATTGATAGGTCGAAACCACCACCCTTTTGATGGTGGCATAATCATGCAACGGTTTCAGGGCCACCATCATCTGGGCTGTGGAACAATTTGGGTTGGCAATAATATTTTTCTTAACATAACCCGCTATGGCATCGCCGTTGACTTCGGGCACGATCAGCGGCACTTTTGGGTCCATCCGAAAATGGGAACTGTTATCAATCACGATACAGCCAACGGCGCCAATTTTCTCGCTCCATTTTTTCGAAATTGCCCCGCCTGCGGACATCAGCGCAATGTCTGTGCCGGCAAAATCATAATCATCAAGGCATTTCACTTTCAGGGTTTTTTCGCCAAAGGTGACCTCTTGGCCCAAGGAACGGCGCGATGCCAGGGGCACCACTTCGGATATGGGAAACTGACGTTCCGCCAATATATTCAACATCTCCCGGCCAACATTTCCGGTTGCACCGATGACGGCGACTTTATAGGACATAATCTACTCCAATGGTTAAGTTATTGTCACGCTATCCATAGCTTGCAAAATACTGTCCCCCATGACAGCGGTTGATACTTGTTTCTTGCCCGGCTGCATGATGTCAGCTGTGCGCAGGCCCAGGGCCAGAACATCTTGCACGGCATCTTCGATCAATTGGGCTTCCGGTGCGCAGTCATAGGTATAACGCAGTGCCATCGCCAGGCTTAAAATTGTGGCAATGGGATTGGCGATGCCTTGTCCTGCAATATCGGGCGCACTGCCGTGAACCGGTTCATACAAGGCGCCGCCGCCTTTAACCCCAAGGGACGCAGAGGGCAACATGCCGAGCGAGCCGGTCAACATGGCGGCCACATCGCTCAACAGATCACCGAACAGATTATCGGTCACGATCACATCAAACTGCTTTGGCGCGCGGACCAATTGCATGGCGCAACTGTCGGCCAGCATATGATCCAGCGTGATCGCCGGATAGGCCATCGCCACCTTGGTCACTTCTTCGCGCCAGAGCAGGCCGCTTTCCATCACATTGGCTTTTTCAGACGAGGTCACCCGGCCAGAACGCTTGCCGGCCAAATCGAATGCCACATGGGCAATGCGGTGAATTTCCGGCGTGGTGTAAACCTGAGTATTCACGCCCCGGCGATCGCCATTTGGCAGGGTTTCGATCCCGCGTGGCTCACCGAAATAGACCCCGCCGGTCAGCTCACGCACAATCATAATATCCAGGCCGCTGACCAGCTCAGGTTTCAGGCTGGACGCGTCCATCAAGGGGGCAAAACATATGGCCGGGCGCAGATTGGCAAATAAGGCCAGTTCTTTGCGCAGGGCAAGCAGCCCCGCCTCCGGGCGTTTGTCATAGGCAACCCCGTCCCACTTTGGTCCGCCGACAGCGCCGAGCAATATCGCATCGACGGATTTGGCAAGCTTTAAGGTATCTTCGGCCAGGGGCGTGCCGTAAGCCTCATAGGCCGCGCCGCCCACAAGATCCTCATGGACGGTGAAATTCAAGCCACGGTTCTTGCCGAGCCAATCCACCACCCGGCGGGCCTGTGCGACAATTTCCGGGCCGATGCCATCCCCCGGCAAAATCAAAAGTGATAGGTTTTTAGCCATTTTTTATTCCTTAAAACAATACCCAATACAGCCTTTAATATAACTCCTAATATAATCCTTAATATAACCAAGGCTGGCTTAATTTCTTTTTGGCCTCATAAGCCTGAATGGTGGCTTTTTTCTGTAACGTCAGACCAATATCATCCAAGCCATTAAGCAGGCAATGACGGCGGTAGGGGTCAACCTCAAAGGATATCATGCCCCCGTCTGGCCCGGATATTTGCTGGGCCTCCAGATCAACAGTGATGATGGCATTGGCCCCGCGCGCTGCATCATCCAGCAGCAGATCAATGACTTTTTGCGGCATAATGATCGGCAGGAGACCATTCTTGAAACAATTGCCGTAGAAAATATCGGCAAAGCTGGGCGCAATGATGCATTTAATGCCGAAATCCTTTAAGGCCCAGGGCGCATGTTCCCGGCTTGATCCGCAGCCAAAATTCTCCCCAGTTATCAGAATTTCGGCCTTGCGGTAGGCCGGCTGGTTCAGCACAAAATCTTCCCGTTCGCTGCCATCATCATGATAGCGGATGTTGGAAAAGGCATGGATGCCAAGACCGGTCCGCTTGATGGTACGCAAATGTTTTTGCGGGATGATCATATCAGTGTCAATATTGGCCATCGGCAGGGGGGCGGCAATGGCGCTGATTTTAACGAATTTATCCATGATCAAAGCTCTCTGACATCTGTTAGGCGGCCGGTTAAGGCGGCGGCGGCGGCCATGACCGGACTCATCAGATGCGTGCGGCCTTTTGGCCCCTGACGGCCTTCAAAATTCCGGTTTGAGGTTGAGGCGCAGCGTTCATGGGGCGCGAGCTTATCCGCATTCATCGCCAGGCACATTGAGCATCCCGGCGCGCGCCAGTCAAAGCCGGCCTCAATCAATATCTTGTCCAGCCCTTCCTCTTCGGCCTGAAATTTCACCAGACCGGAGCCGGGAACCACCCAGGCGACGACATCTTCTTGAACCCGGCGGCCCTTGACCACCGCTGCCACATCGCGGATGTCTTCGATTCGACCATTGGTACAGGACCCGATGAAAACCCGTTCAATCGGCACATCCTGTAATCTGGTGCCAGCGGTAAGGCCCATATAATCCAGCGCCCTTTGCAGGGCAATTTTACGCTCTTTTGACGGGGCATCATCAGGATTGGGCACATTACCCGTAATCGGCAGGACATTTTCCGGGCTGGTGCCCCAAGTGACCTGCGGCGTAATATCCTCGGCCCGCAGAAAAATTTCCTTGTCATAAACCGCGCCCGCATCGGACGGCAGGCTTTTCCAATAGGCTACCGCCTGTTCAAAAGCCGCGCCTTTTGGTGATTTTGGCCGTCCCATGACATAATCATAGGTTACCTGATCGGGAGCGATCAGCCCCGATCTTGCTCCGGCTTCGATTGACATATTGCACAGGGTCATTCGCCCTTCCATCGACAGATCTCGAATGGCGGACCCGGTGAATTCTATCACATGGCCGGTACCGCCGGCAGTGCCGATGTGCCCTATGACGGCCAGCGCCACATCCTTGGCCGTCACCCCCCTGCCTAGCGGGCCTTCCACATCAATGCGCATATTCTTCTGGGCCTTGAGGATCAATGTCTGTGTTGCCATGACATGCTCGACCTCCGAGGTGCCGATGCCAAAGGCCAAGGCACCAAAAGCCCCGTGGGTTGAGGTATGGCTATCGCCGCAGACAATGGTCATGCCGGGCAGGGTGAAGCCCTGCTCTGGCCCGACAATATGGACAATACCCTGACGGTCATCCAACATGGGGATATAGTCAATGCCGAATTCTTTGCAGTTTTCCGCCAACGTATCTAATTGAAGCTGACTGTCCTTAGGATTGATGATATTGGCCCGGTCCGCGTCTGTTGGCACATTATGATCTGGCACCGCCAGCATGGATTCCGGATGGACGACAGCCCGCCCCGCAAGGCGCAGCCCCTCAAAAGCTTGAGGGCTGGTGACCTCATGAATGATATGACGATCAATATAGATCAGACCGTTGCCATTATCCTGCATTTCAACAATGTGGCTTTGCCATAATTTGTCATATAATGTTTTAGGCTGCTGTGCATATTCTGTCATTTGTCTTTGATCCTAAGGCAATATGTAAAACAAAAATTCGACATATAAAAAAGGGGCCCGTAAAATGCGAGCCCCTTGATCTATTTGGGGCTTGTCGTCAAGCCCAGATTTTTTAATAGTTTTTCTTAAAATATTAAGTCAATCAGGCTTCCTCTGAGGGGGTAATTTCCTCAGTTTTTACTGTTTCCGGTTTTTTCATCCAGTCTTTTCTTTCCGCAATACGGGCTTTCTTTCCGCGCAGAGGCCGCAGATAATAAAGCTTTGCGCGGCGGACTTTACCCCGGCGAATGACCTCAATATTTTCAACATTTGGTGAATAGAGCGGGAAGACACGTTCAACCCCTTCGCCGTAAGAAATTTTACGTACTGTGAAGGATGAGTTCAATGCGCGGTTTGAACGGGCAATACAGACCCCTTCATAGGCCTGAATACGTTCACGAGTCCCCTCGATAACTTTCACATTAACGCGCAGGGTGTCGCCTGCTGCAAACTCAGGGATTGCTTTACCTTCGGTAAGTTTTGCAATCTGCTCTTTTTCAAATTTTTCTATAATATTCATAACGCTCTCTCTTTTCGGCTGATCCGCTTATATAGTAAGGGTTCTTAAATTCCAATAGTAAATTTCATCATCTTTATTTCGGGCCATTCCCGGCCTGAAAATCACTTTTTGTCCCGTAGATATTTTTCCCAAAGATCCGGGCGGCGCAGGGCGGTCAGTTTTTCTGACTGGGCGGTGCGCCATTGTTTTATTTTCCCATGATGCCCCGACTGCAGCACCTGGGGTATTTCGCGCCCTTCCCATATTCTGGGCCGGGTATAATGGGGATACTCCAGCAATCCCGCCTCAAAACTCTCTTCTGTCAAGGTCCCGGCATCACCGATGACCCCCGGGATGGTGCGCACCACCGCATCCATCATGGCCATGGCCGCAATCTCGCCGCCGGACAATATAAAATCACCAAGGCTAACCTCTGTGATATTGCGGCTTTCCAATATCCGCTCATCGACACCCTCGAACCGGCCACAAATCATCGTCATGCCTTGTTTTGAGGCAAATTCCCGGACCATCTCCTGATTAAGTGGCCTGCCGCGCGGTGACAAATAAACCACGGGAAATTCATCGCAATTGACACCTTTACTGACATCATCTATGGCCGCGCCAAGCACATCAGCCCGCATCACCATGCCCGGCCCCCCGCCCGCCGGGGTAGCGTCCACATTGTGATGTTTGTCCCGCGCATAGTCCCTGATCTGAATCACATCCATGTCCCAAAGGCCCTTGTCCAGTGCCTTACCCGCAAGGGAATGCCCCAAAGGCCCCGGAAACATTTCCGGATACAGGGTGAGAATTTTCGCTGTCCAGACCAGCTTATTCATCGCCCGGTAATTCCTGACCTTGGTCCTGATCTTCGCCAAAAGCGATGCGATCAATCACGACAAATCCGTCCTTGATATTCACTTCCGGTATAAATTCGTCCCGAAAAGGATAGATTATTTTTCCGGGCGCCATTTTACCTGATAAGGCACTATTTTGAATGGCGTCCAACTGTACTTCAAGCAAATCTCCGGCACCAAAATTATATATCGCTTCGACCACACCGAAGGGGTTACCAGCTAAATCTCTGGCGATCAGCCCTTCCATATCCTCGTAATAATAACTGCCTTCTTCTTCAATTTCAGGTAGGCTATCACGCGGGACATATAATTTTACGCCTTTAAAAGCCTCGGCCTGATCCCGGTCTTCGAGGCCGGAAACCTGGCAGGCATAGCCCACCTTGATCCGGTGCATCAGGTGGCAGTCCCGCTGCTCGCCTTTGCTGTTTATATCCGGGAAGATCGTCACAGTTCCACGCGCCAAGACAGACTCCAGATCATCGGTGAATGTCTTGAGCCGTACCGCGCCCTTGATCCCGACGGCCCCAACGATCACGCCGACAGAAATCCACTCGGGACCAATTTCAGGTTCCGCGCGCCGGGAATGGACGTAGTGAGGTCGTGACATTGGGGCGTTCCATTCTTAAAGCAAGGTTTAGGCCTTAACTTCTTCCTTTGCAGCGTCTTCAGCAGCCGTCTCTTCGGCGGGCGCAGCCTCTGCAGCGGTTTTCTCAGCCGGGGCTTCCTCAACAGGCGCAGCTTCTGCAGCGGCTTTGGCTTCCGCAGCTTCGGCGGCCGCCGTTTCAGCAGCTTCAATAGCCGCTTCCCCTTTGGCTTTTTTCTCTTCGACGCGCTCTAATGCCTTCGCGCCGGGCTTGCCCTTGGCAGGATTGTTTTTTGCGCTACGCTTGAACAAACCGGCCGCATCCAGAAAACGCGCCACACGATCCGTTGGCTGCGCGCCCTGTTCCAGCCAATATTTAATCCGGTCTTCAAGCAGATGCACACGATCTTCGTGATCCTTGGGCAGCAACGGGTTATGGGTGCCGACTTTTTCAATGTAGCGGCCATCACGCGGCGCGCGCACATCAGCAACAACAATACGATAATAGGGGCGTTTTTTTGCGCCCCCGCGGGCCAATCTGATTTTAACAGCCATTGAGGCTAATCCTTTCTTTTCTTTGGTTTAAATTTTTCAGTATTATCTTAATATTCAGTATTAAATTGTCTTTTAGTCTTGTCTCAAGCACCGGCTGCCCAAATTAATAATGGGCGACTTAGGCTTTCCTAGCATAAGCTCGGGCGGGCCCATAATAAATATTGGCCTTTGCCTCAGCCTGGCCGGTTTCATTTTTATTTAGGGGGAATGCTCCCCCGCACCGTGGGTGCTCCCCCTCCTACGCTAAAGCTCCGGGCGGCCCTTGGCCTTGCCTCAGCCTGGTCGGCTTCGGGTTAGGCCTTTATAGTAGTGTCAATCCATTAAGGGCTTTGGTTTTGGTTTAATTATTTGGGGAGCAGGCCCTCCATTCCGGGGGGGAGTTGGCCGGGGAGGGGCATAGTGCCGCCCTTGCCCATTTTACCCATTTTCTTCATCATGCCGGCCATTTGTTTTTGCATTTTGATCAGCTTGTTAACGTCCTGAATGCTGGCTCCCGCGCCGGCGGCTATTCTTTTCTTGCGGGACGCGTTCAATAATTTTGGGCGCTCTCTTTCTTTTGGTGTCATGCTGTTGATGATCGCTTCCTGCCTTTTCAGAAGATTGTCATCAATATTGGCGCTGGCCATCTGTTTCTGTGCCTTGCCGATCCCCGGTAACATGCCCAGAATGCTGGACATGCCGCCCAGTTTTTTCATTTGACGAAGCTGAGACCGCAGATCGTCGAAATCGAACTGGCCTTTCTTCATCTTCTTGATCATGACGTCGGCTTCTTCGGCCTCGATGGTCTCGGCGGCTTTTTCCACAAGGGAAACCACATCGCCCATGCCCAAAATTCGCGAGGCGACACGTTCCGGGTGGAACTCTTCCAAATCTTCCAGCTTTTCACCGGTGCCGACCAGTTTGATCGGCTGTCCGGTAACCGCCCGCATACTTAAGGCCGCACCGCCGCGTCCGTCGCCGTCCATCCGGGTCAGCACGACACCGGTAATGCCAATCTGGTCGCTGAAAGACTGCGCCACATTGACCGCATCCTGTCCGGTCAGGCTATCAACCACCAGAAGTGTTTCATGGGGGGCCGTGGCATTGCGCACCCCGACCACTTCCGACATCAGGCTCTGGTCAATATGTAAGCGCCCCGCCGTGTCCAGAAGCACGACATCAATGCCTTGAAGTTTTGCTGCTGTCATCGCCCGCTTGGCAATATCCACCGGCATCTGGCCTTCAATGATCGGCAGTGTCGCGACCCCGATCTGTTCGCCCAGAATTTTTAATTGCGCCATGGCCGCCGGACGATATATGTCCAGTGACGCCATCATGACCTTTTTATTTTCTTTCTCTGTCAGCCGTTTGGCAATTTTGGCCGCCGTGGTGGTTTTACCTGATCCCTGAAGCCCGACCATCAGGATCGGCACCGGGGCCGTCGCCGCCAGACTGATGCCATGGGCTTCACTGCCCAGCATTTCCACCAGATGATCATTAACGATCTTGATCACCATTTGACCGGGAGACACCGACTTCATGACGTCCTGTCCGACCGCGCTTTCTTTCACTTTGGCGATGAAGTCTTTGACCACGGGCAGGGCGACATCCGCCTCCAATAGCGCAATACGCACTTCCCGCATAGCCTCAGCGACGTCACTCTCTTTCAGAGCGCCGCGCCTTTTCAGCTGATCAAATATACCGCCAAGCTTATCGCTTAAACTGTCAAACATATATAGTCTCTTTTAGTTTTGCCTCAATCACCGGCTGCCCAAAATAATAATGGGCGACTTAGGCTATCCTCGCATAGGCTCGGGCGGCCTTTGGTCTTGCCTCAGCTCTCAGTGAGCTTCGGATTTTTTTATTTAGGGGGAAACATCCCCCGCGACGTGGTCGCTCCCCCTCCTCGCATAGGCTCGGGCGGCCTTTGGCCTTGTCTCAGACCGTTATGGTCTGAGGGTTAGTTTTTATTTATTGCGAAAAAATTCATAACACAAAGGCACCAGTGGGCGAATCTTCGCTGACTGGTGGACATCCTTGGACGCAATGCTTCGCAAATCCTTGATATGGGAGCGCAAAATATGGCGATTTGTCATCAGAGTCAAGCGAAGAGTCAACTTCTTGTTTCCTGAAACAAAAAAAAATGTAATATGGTCACAAGAATATCCATATCAAAAGGGAAATATATAATAATGTCTAACCGAATTACAGCAGCTCTTTTTGGGGCGACCGCCCTGACACTGGCGACTTTGACCACAGCCACCTTGACCATATCCTCTGCCCGCGCGGGCGTGGACGGCAACCCATTCGAAGGCCTTTACCTGGGTCTGAACGCTAATTATTCTAGAGTGTCCATGCAGAATAGCTATACGGACTTAGCCCCTGACGATGCGGCCAATAATTTCTTCACTGGCATAGGTGATGGCAGCAAAGGCACAGGGTATGGCGGCACACTTTATGGCGGCATTGGTACCAATTTCTGGGGCCCGATGTATGCCAGCATAGAAGGGGCCCTCGGTCTGCCCGGCGGTAGTGGCTCGGCCATCGTCAATACGGTGATACCGGAATCTGTTGTCGATGATGTCATCGTTCCTGCGGTTCACGGTACGGATACTTTAAGAATTAAAGCCGGTTTTGCTTTTGATATTAATACGCGCCTTGGTTTTACGATTTCGGATAGTATACTTGTTTATGGCCTCGGCGGTTATACATCAACCAAGTTTAAATTAAGTGATGCGGGCGGTACGTTTTCTTCGTCTGCCGGGGGCTATCGTTACGGGGCGGGTTTTGAGGTTGGTATTATGGAAGATATTGCGTTGCGCGTGGAATATGTCCGCACGGCCCATTCAAAAATCAATTGGCAGCGCGGGGTTGATGATTTTTTCATTGATCCCAGTACAGAAGTATTTCGTATCGGGGTCATTCTTCACATGGATTAAGGTCAGGCTTCACATGGATTAAGGTCAGGGTCATGGATTAGGCTGAAAATTCAGGCCTCTTCCTCCTTGCCTTCTATCCCCATCAATATCTCGCTATGAATGACCACATCCTGATTGATCCGGGCCATGAATTCAGTTTTGTCGAGTCCCCGTTCAATGGCGGGGTGATACTGCACCACTATGGTGCCGGGTTTGTTAAAGGGGCTGCCTTTCAGCCAATGAGCGCCCGTATTTGTTGACGCGCAGATCACCGGCAGATCCGCCTCCTGCTGCATATAATAGACCCCGGATTTTAATTTTTTGCGTTTGCCGATGGCGATACGGGTGCCTTCGACAAATAACAGCAGGGGAATTTTCTGTTCGATTAGAATGCGGGCGATTTCCGGTGTTTTTCCCTTAGCTTTACCCTTGCCCCGGTCAATGGCAATAACCTCCATTTTTTCCAGAATCTGTTTGATGCCAAAGACCCGAAATAATTCTATTTTAGCCAGCGCTGTCAGATTGGGCAGGCGGGAATAAACCAACAGGGCATCAAGATTGCTCATATGTTTGCAACAGAGAATAAACCCCCTGTCCTGCGGGATGTTTTCAAGGCCGCGCTCTTCTATCTTGATGTCGCTTACTTTATCCAGCAGGAAGAAAACCACCTTAAACCATACAATCAAATATCGCCGCATGGGTGCCGGTGATTTGCAAAAGGAGGCCGGTACCAGAATGAATAAAACCCATAGCGGTGTGGCAACCCAGAAAAAAGCATTGAATAGCAGGGAACGTATGTAATTCATAAAATATACTCAGGTTACTGCTGTGTGGGCCAGATGAGAGCCAGAACAAAAACATCATTCATATATCCCCAAACGCCATAATATTTACTTCCTGTCATTTTGTCAAAACCTTGCCGCCATGTTTTTTCTCAATCAAAATTTTTTGGTCGTGTTTCCGGATCATATTTTTGGGCCGTAATTATTGAGTATAAGGTCTGAATTTATGATCGTTACTGATTAATGTTGACAGTGCATATATACCTGATATGTTGTCACCGTAAACATTGTGACTGATTCTATCGCGAGATTATCATGACTAACCTAGTTTTTGCCTCATTTTATACCCGAAACAGGCTGCGCATCATCTTTGGCGTTGTTGTCATTATTTTGTTGGCGGCGATAGTATTTGCCAAATCCACCGCACAGGCCAGTTTGAATCAGGATCAGGCGGCCCTTGGCCGCGCGCTTAGCGTTGAGACCATGACCCTTCAGGCCGTGGATCACTATCAGGTACAACAGCAATATTCCGGCAATATCGTTGCTGGCCGGGAAAGTGACCACGGTTTTGACAAAGCCGGACTTTTGGCCGAGGTGCTGGTTGATGATGGTGACCGGGTTAAAAAAGGTGACATTTTGGCCCGCCTTGACACGCGCAGGTTTGAGGCCCGCAAGAAGGAATTGGATGCGGAGCTTGCCGAGGCTGTAGCCTTAAACCACGAAACCACCGCCCGTCTGGGCCGTGCGCAGGCCACCTATGACCGTTATCAAATTCTGGTTGATAAAAAACATGTATCGCGGCAAAAATTTGACGAGGTAAAGTTTGACCTTGCGGCTCTGAAAGCCCGCATAATTGCCAATGAATCTGCGGTGGCAAGATCAAAGGCCGCCTTGAACAGTCTTGAGGTTGACCGTGATCTGGCTTTTTTGACCGCCCGTTTTGACGGCAGCGTGGTGCGCCGTTATCAGGATGAAGGCACCGCCCTTGGGTCCGGGGCAGCGGTCATCCGTCTGATTGAAGACAAGAAGCTTGAGATACAGGTCGGCCTGCCGCAATCGGCAGCCTTTGCCCTGATGCCGGGTGAGACATATTTCTTTACCTATCAGGGCCAGAAGATCAGGACGCAATTGCGGTCTGTTCTGAATAAGGTGGATAGTGCCACGCGAACGGTGACGGCAATTTTTGATGTGGCGGGGGACTCTGAGAATATTGGGGCCAATATTTGGGCCGGCGGCCTTGCTCAGCTCGCTATCGATACCAGCATTCAGCAAGCCGGTTTCTGGTTGCCCACCGGCGCGCTGGCGGAAAGTCGGCGCGGGTTATGGAGCGTCTATAGCCTTAAGTCTTACCGGGGATCAACAGAATATGGCACCCTATTCCGGCAGGAGCTTCAGATACTCTATACGGATTCCGACCGGGTTTTCGTCCGGGGAACTTTGCAGGACGGCCAGCGTATTGTCTCTGGCGGCCTTCACCGGCTTGTCCCCGGTCAACTGGTGCGCGTAAGCGAGGGGGAATGACATTATGTGGCGCAATGTTTTTTTCCGCAATCGCCGCCTGACCACGCTGGCCATCGGGCTTATTCTTGTGGCGGGATTTTCTGCGATCGCGTCCCTGCCCCGGCAGGAAGACCCAAGTCTCTCTCACCGGTTTGATTCGGCAAATACGCCCTTCCCCGGTGCCAGTGCGGAGCGTGTCGAAGCTCTTGTCACCGAAAAAATTGAGGCGGCATTAAGCGAGATTGATGACATTAAGCAGCTGATCAGCACGTCCCGCACGGGCATGTCAACGGTGGCCATTCAAATAGAGGATTCCGTTAAAATCGATGACTTGGAGAATGTCTGGTCCAAGGTGCGCGACAAACTTAAAGATATCGAAAGAGACCTGCCTGAGGGAGCCTTGTCCCCCTATATCCTTGATCGGAAAAGCGCGGTTTTTACCTATATGGTCGGTCTGACATGGCAGATGCCGGACGGTATTTCTGCGGCGCCGCAGCTGGATATTTTGGGCCGTTTTGCCAAAGAACTTGAGCGGAGAATATCGCCTATTTCGGGTACGGAAGAAACAAATATATTTGGTGAATTGGACGAGGAATTTGTGGTGACCATTGACCCCGACGCGCTGGCTTCTGTGGGTCTTACCGTTAAAGATGTGTCAAATGCCATCGCCCGGACAGATTCAAAAGTTGCCGCCGGGCAATTACGTAATGGCCGCCATGATCTGATCTTGGAAGTCGACGGCGCCCTTAAATCCGAGGAGCGCATCCGCAATATCCCCTTAAAGAAATTAGCTGGCGGCCCATTCTTAAGGATCGGAGATATTGCCGAAGTTCGTAAAAGCTTCCGCGACCCTGCCTATAGTATCGCCCTGCTGGAAGGCCAGCGCGGTATTATCGTCGGGGCCAAAGTCGGCGATAATATTCGGGTGGACCAATGGGTGGCAAGCCTCCAATCAGAGGTGGATCAATTCTCAAAAACGCTGCCGGATGGTATCAAGGCCGAGGTGATTTTCAATCAGGATATTTATTCTACAAAACGTCTGTCGACCCTGATCGGCAATATTTTTCTGGGCGCGGGTATCATCATTCTGATTATGATTTTTATGATGGGTTGGCGGTCGGCCCTGTTGGTGGCAACCGCCTTGCCGCTTACGGTTTTGATGGTGATGGCGAGCTTTAATTTCCTCAATATCCCCCTGCATCAGATGTCGATAACCGGGCTGATTATTGCCCTTGGTCTGTTGATTGATAACGCTATTGTGGCCATTGATGAATATCGCAAGTCGAGGAAAAAGGGCTTTGACGTGGCAGAATCCATTGACAAAATGGTTTCGCATCTGGCGATTCCTTTGCTGGCCTCGACCGTGACCACCTCATTGACGTTCATGCCGATCGTCCTGTCGCCCGGCCCAACCGGTGAATTCATTGGCACCATTGGCCTTGCGGTGATTATATCGTTGTTTGCCTCACTCTTTTTGGCCCTGACCATCATTCCGGCATTGGCGGGTTATTTTGACCGGGGTGAGCTCATGCGGGAAAAATGCGGTATTCTGCAAAGTGGTTATCGCAATCCCGCCCTCAAAGAAAAATATCGCGCAGCATTGCGCTGGTGCATGGATCATCCCAAAAAAGCGATATTATTGTCGATCGCGCTGCCTGTGCTTGGTTTTGCTTTTGGCACAACCCTGGTCCAGCAGTTTTTTCCGCCCGTTGATCGGGACCAGTTTCAGCTTCAAATGACGCTACCGGATCATGCCAGTTTGGCAGAAACAACCCGTAAGGTGGAAAAGGCCCGGGAAATCATGGCCAAATATCCGGAAATAAAAAGTGATTATTGGGTGATTGCTGAATCGCCGCCGGCGGTATTTTATAATAGTTTTCTCAATAATGCGGGCTTGAACAGTTTTGCCGGTGGTTTTGTCAATATGGTCTCGGATCAGGCCACCGTGGATATTCTCCCCCGCCTGCAACGGGATTTGATGGCCGGTCTGCCTAGTGCCATGATTTTGGCGATTCCCTTTGAACAAGGTCCGCCTTTTGAAGCTCCGATCGAGGTTTTCATCTATGGTCAGGATCTTAATATTCTGTCGGAAAAAGGCGAAGAAATTCGCGCCATTCTGGCCCAGTCAAAGAATGTCACTTATACCAAGGCGAAAATATCCCTCAGCCAGCCAAAGTTGAATTTTATCCCCAATGAAGATGCGGCTGAGGCGGCGGGCCTGAAATTAAACGACATTGCTGATCAGCTCAATAATGCCCTTGAGGGTCACGTCGGCGGCAGCGTATTGGAGGGCAGTGAAGACCTGCCCATACGGGTGCGGGTTGGCGGGCAGAATAGGTCCCATCTTGGACAGTTGTATAATAATGCCCTTGTGGCGCCCGGCGGCGGTTTGGTCCGTACAGGCCAAAATACAGGTCAAAATCTAGGCCAAAATCTTTCGGGCATACCGCTCAGCAGTCTTGGCACATTGGAATTGGTGCCGTCATACGGCACGGTCAACCGCCGCGACAGCCAGCGGTTAAATGTCATTCAGGCTTTCATTGAGCCCTATAGCCTGCCCAATGTTGCGCTGGCGGATTTTCAGCAGCGATTGCAGTCGGCAAATTTTGAACTGCCGGAGGGCTATCACTTTGAATTTGGTGGGGAGACGGAAAAAAGATCGGAATCCGAAGGTAAGCTATTCTCGACCGTCTTGCCCCTTCTGGTGATCATGATGGGCGTTCTGGTCTTGGCATTCAACAGCTTTACGTCAGCATTGATCATTGGCGGGGTCGCTTTCTTTAGTGCCGGACTGGCGCTATTTGCCCTCTGGCTGTTTGGATTTCCCATGGGCTTTACCGGCATTATGGGTACCATGGGGCTGATCGGACTTGCCATTAATGACAGTATTGTTGTGCTGGCGGCCCTTAGAGCCAACGCCCGTGCCCGCGCTGCAGACCCGGAGGCGATCGTTGATATTGTCGTGGACAGCAGCCGCCACATCCTGTCGACAACCCTGACCACCATTGGCGGCTTTATGCCGTTGATTATCTGGGGCGGGAATATGTGGCCACCGCTGGCAACGGCCATATCCGGCGGCATGGTCGGCGCAACCTTGCTGGCGCTGATTTTTGTCCCGACCCTCTATTATCTTCGGGTTCGGCGGCGGGCCAGAAAACAACAGGCTGAACCGATGCAGAATATCCCTGCCCCGGTCATCAAAGCCGCCTGATATCCAGCCTGATATCCAGATAGGACAGATAATAAAACCGGCTCGTCAGCAGGATAAAGGAAATCACGCTGGCGATCACGATGCTTTCTAACAGTCCCGCCGCGCCGCGATTAAGGGTAAAGGCCAGGAAATAAGCCAGCGGAATCATCACCAGAATATAGCTGAAAAAATAAAGTGCCGTTGGCATCCAGATATCACGCCGCCCGCGAAGGCCGTTACCGATCACCGTCTGCGCGCTGTCAAAAAACAACATCCAGGCTGACAGGATGATCAGCGGCACGGTGGCCATAATCAAGGCCGGGTCCATAGTGAAAGCACCGGCAATCTGCGCCGGATAAAGCAGCAACAGCCCCAGCAAAGGAATCATCAATATGAAATTGATCAATAGGCCGCAGGTTCCCGCCAGCATCATATCGCGGTGATCTTTGCGGCCAAGGGCGATGCCCACCCGCACCGATGTGGCCCCGGCAACGCCGTAAGCGATCATATAGGGTACGCCATAAACATTAAAGCTGATCGCCATCGCCCCGAGCGTCAGGGGGCCGATCCAGCCGGCAAAAACCTCTAATGTTGCAAAGCCGGTATGTTCCGCGCCGTTGGTTATGCCTGAGCCATAACCAATGTGACGTTGCCGTTTCCATTTATGCAGGCGCATATCGACCTTTTGCCGAATGCCGAACAGATCATGGTCTTTCATATTCAGGACATATAAAATCATACCTACGGCCAGAAAACTCCGTACCAATGTGGTGGCCCATGCAGACCCCTCAGCGCCCATGGCCTCAAGGCCTAAATGACCGTAAACAAATATCCAGTTGAGGAATATATTGATGATATTGGCCAGCAGCATAAAGATCATTCCGGGCAAAGGCCGGCCCACCCCTTCCAGAAAAAAGGTACAGGCCAACATCAGACAGGTCATGGGAACGCCGATAGCGATGGCCTGCATCACAACCCCGCCGCCGCGCGCGATGTCCGGCTGCTGATCCAGCATGAGCAATATCGGCTCGCCAAACATACAGATGACAAATCCAATCATGCCGAGGATAAAACCGTAGGGCAATGACCGCTGCCAGATGCGGCCACATTGTTTGTAATCCTCCGCCCCATAGGCATTAGAGGTCAAAACCATGGTGCCCATCATTAGCCCAATGGCAATGATAACCAGGGTGGCAACCGGCACATATCCGATACTTTGATAGGCCAGTTCCTGGGTTGAGAACCGTCCAACCATGAGGGTATCCACAATGCCCATGGTCATAATACCCAGCCGCTGCAAGACAACAGGAAAGGACAGGCGCATCAGTTCCGAGAACTGCCGCATCATCCTTTCTTTGACCCACGCGGGGTTATGTGGGCCTGATGTATCGGTCATAATTTTGTTCATAGGCCGAAACCGCAGAAATGTCATTGTTTATTTAGGGGGATTCTCCCCCGCGTCGTGGACGCTCCCCCTCCTACGCTAAAGCTCCGGGCGGCCCCATAATTAAATATTGGGCCTTGCCTCAGACCATTATGGTCTTCGGTTGCTGAGCGTTATGATTTAATTTTTTTGGCAAGATAAAAAAAACCGAAGCCGACCAGACTGAGGCAAGGGCGACCGACCGCCCGAGCTTATGCGAGGAGGGGGAGCGTCCACGACGCGGGGGAGAATCCCCCTAACAAAAAACACCCCCTAAATAAAAAACTCTTCCCCCCAACATCAATGCCTGAAATGGCGCATGCCGGTCATGACCATGGCGAGGCCACGTTCGTTGGCGGCGGCGATAACCTCATCATCGCGCAAAGAGCCGCCGGGTTGTATCACCGCCGTAACCCCGGCTTCGGCGGCATGTATCAAACCATCCGCAAAGGGGAAAAAGGCATCGGACGCCACCACGGAACCTCTGGTCATGACCTCTTGCAAGCCAGCTGCCGCGCTCGCATCTTCAGATTTACGAACGGCAACGCGGGCGCTGTCAACCCGGCTCATTTGTCCGGCCCCGATACCGACTGTCGCGCCGCCCTTAACATAAATAATGGCGTTGGATTTGACATGTTTGCAAACGGTGAAAGCAAATAACAAATCTTGCAATTCTTGCTCTGTCGGCTGCCGTTCCGTCACAACCTTCAAGTCGTCTAATGTCACTTTACCATTGTCTCTGGCCTGCAACAGATAACCGCCCGCCACGGATTTGATGGTCTGGCCCACGGCGCGCGGATCGGCCAGTCCCCCTGTGAGCAGCAGCCGCAGGTTTTTCTTGGCCGATAAAATTTCCAACGCCTTATCATCGGCATCGGGCGCAATGACGACTTCGGTAAATATTTTGGCTATTTCCGATGCCGCCGCGCCATCCAAAGTACCATTCAGGGCAATGATGCCGCCAAAAGCACTTGTCGGATCACAGCGCAGGGCCCTTTTATAGGCCTCAACCAAACTATCCGCTTGTGCCACGCCGCAAGGATTAGCATGTTTAATAATCGCCGCTGCCGGGCCATTTCCCGGGCCAAATTCACTAACCAATTCAAAGGCTGCATCGGTATCATTTAAATTATTATAACTCAGCGCCTTGCCCTGAATCTGGCGTGCCGTGGCAATGCCGGGCCTGGGGGCCGAACCTCTGCTGAGGTAAAAGGCTGCATCCTGATGGGGGTTTTCGCCGTAACGTAAGAGTTGCTGGCGGTTAGCGGTAATATTTATCCGGTCCGGGTAGGCCTGCCCGCGCTGCGCGGCAAACCATGTGGCAATGGCCGCATCATAGGAAGCCGTACGAGCAAACGCTGCGGCCGCCAGTCTTTGGCGCAATTCCGGCGAAGTCGCGCCATTATGTTCCACCATCGCGCTCTTGACCGCATCATAATCACTGGCTTCAACAACAACGGTCACATAATGGTGATTTTTAGCGGCAGAGCGAATCATCGCCGGCCCGCCAATATCAATATTTTCGATACAGCTGGCAAAATCCGCCCCCTGTTCCACAGTTTCCTCAAAGGGGTAAAGATTAACCACCAGCAAATCAATGCCCGTGATATCATAGTCGCGCATCGCCGTGGCATGGTCTTCATTGCCGCGCAGGGCGAGCAAGCCACCGTGGATTTTTGGATGTAATGTCTTGACCCGGCCATCCATCATTTCGGGAAACCCGGTATGATCAGAGACTTCCGTTACCGCAACACCTGCGCCCGCCAAGGCCTTTGCAGACCCGCCAGTGGAGAGAATTTCAACGCCCTGCTGTTCGAGGAACCGGCCAAATTCTATTAAACCGCTTTTGTCCGATACGGATAATAAGGCCCGTTTGATCGGGGCCGGACTATGCTCACTCATTACGCTTTCCTCATCTGTGAAATTTTATGCTTACGGCCTAAAGGATCCATAGCCTTGCCGCAAGAGAAAAATCTCTTCTTTATTCTATATTTTATTCTATATTTTATTCTGGGCTGCGCTCAATTTGGCGCAGGGACCATTTTATCACCGTTTCTGGCGCGACGCCCGTGCCGGACACCACAATCTGGCGGCAGTTTTGTGGCCGCGAACCTGCGCCAAGATACAGGCTTTCTTCAATAGCCACCGCCCCGCCAGAACATTGAAATTGCCAATATTCTGATGTCGGCAGCCGCAACAGCAGGCGATCTTTGGCCCCCTGCCTGCTGATGATGACATCTGGATGAAGATGAAACCGGACATCAAATTTTGGCGACGGCGCTTTTGCTTTTGACGCCATAAATTTTAGAATATCTTCACCGCGCACATCATGTCCCGTCTCATTCAAATAAATTGTCCGGCTGTGCATAATGCCAAAGCGGGACATATAGCCGTCATGACTGGCCTCCACAAGCATATGGCCATCCGCCGCATTATGCCCGCTGATGACCCGCGTTGGGCCGCGCCCGATCAAGCCATCGGTGCGTATTTCACTAGAATTTTTATCTTCCAGGACAAGCGTTGAATGGGCCGCCGTGGACCGCGACAATCTATCAAGATCATGTGCCGCCGCGCCCGCCGCCGAATGGCTGCTGCCGCAATTGACAATCATCCTATGTTTGCCATAACTCATTTCAAAAGATACGGTACCAGCATGACCCTCACCGCTAATGTCCATCGGGGCCGGGGGGCCAGTATCGGCGATAATGATTGTCGCCCCCTGATGAAGTCGTCTAAAACCACTTTCTTCGCCGCCGGGCTGCGAAAAATCTTCTGATGCGGTATCAGAAAAAGAAAATACCGCCTCAATTTCCTGGGCGTCTTGTTCGCTGGCGCCATTAAAAAGAGCCAAACTGCCATCACCATGCAACAAGGCTTTCAGCATCGGGGTCATACGGCTAATCGCGTCATTCAATTTTTCCGGAACATCATGGCCCATGGCTTTATAAGACTGCCGAATCATCAATGAATCGCGCAAAATCCGATAGAGGTCTTCCGGGTTGCGGCTGGCGACACCGCCATCACTAAAAATTTCTTCCCCTAGGGCTTTATTGAGCTGAGCGGTACCCTTTTTCAGCCAGTCTTCGCCGTAAGGCACATACAGGCCCGCCATAATCAGACCGCCAATCGCCCGCATCCGGGGTAATCCGCGCAAGGATCTGTCCCCCCTGTGATATAAATGCCGCGCCTGCCGAGCCAGACAATTCAATATTTTACTGCGATAGACCAAATCATTACTGTCAAGGATCAACGGCGCATAGGCCATCCAGTTAATAATCCGCTGGCCAAGGATATCCGGTGACCAGGCCCTGTCATGCCATTGATCAAAATCCTTGAGCCAGAAGCCGGTCAGCGCCAGAGCCTTTTGCCGGGCCGCGTTGCGATCAACGCTGCAGCTTAAATCCCGAAGCCAGCAAAAAGAATGTAAATAATGCAGCGATTTAGGATCGAGATCCCTGGCTCGCCAGATGGTGCCCTGCGGCCATTCGCCCGCCTTATGATCCGGGTTGCGCAACAACTGGCCCTGATCATAAAAGCGGTCAGACAGAATATGCGCCCCCGCCGCACAGGACCCGGCCCAAAGATCTTTTGGCGTGCCGAGCAGACGCAAAGGATGTTTGCCTTTCAGGCGATATTCATGATACCAGCTGGCATAGCTGATCTTCCTGGCCAAAGCGGTCAGTCGTTTGCGCAGCTTTCTGGGCAAGGACGGTAGTGAAGGGCGGCGAATTTGCGACATATATGCGTGTCTCACCTCGTCTTTAAAATAACCCTCGTATTAACCTCGAAGGGAGCGAATATTTTCAGCATAGCGATCGGTCCCGCCGGTAAAACTTGCCGTGCCTGCCACAAGAACATTGGCCCCGGCCGCGATCACGAGCTTTGCGGTTTCCTGCGTGATACCGCCATCTACCTGAAGATCAATATCCCGGCCACTATCCTCGATCATCTGACGAACACGACGAATTTTCGCCAGTTGGCTCATGATGAATTTCTGGCCCCCAAATCCCGGATTAACGCTCATCACCAAAATCAAATCCACCATATCCATCACATTGTCCAAAATTTCCACAGGCGTACCAGGGTTTAGGGAAATGCCGGCTTTCCTGCCCAATGATTTAATCATCTGCAATGTACGGTGGAAATGGGGCGTTGCTTCGGCATGAACCGTAATGATGTCAGACCCGGCATCGGCAAAAGCCTCAACATAGGCATCCACCGGGGAAATCATCAGATGGACATCAAAGGTTTTCTGGCTGAAAGGCCGAATGGCTTTAACCACTGCCGGGCCAATGGTAATATTGGGGACAAAATGGCCATCCATCACATCCACATGAATATAATCGGCCCCGGCAACATCAATGGCCGTAATTTCCGCCCCCAACTGAGAAAAATCAGCGGAAAGGATCGAAGGGGCGATTTTAATGTCTTTTTGCATAGTGATCCCTAAAATTTTAATCTGAAGCTTTTATCAGGCGACTGATGAAAAACCCGTCCATACCCCCCGAAATATGTTGGGGGAGATAATAGGGCAAGGTCTGAACATCGCCGTCCGCCAACACAGAATTTTCAAATCCCGGCAACTCTGCGCGGCTTATAGTCTTTCGTTTTACCGATCTGTTGCGCTTCAGTAAAGCTTTTATCTGATCCGGGCCTTCCTCTGCTTGCAGGGAGCAGACACAATAGACCAGAATGCCGCCCACCGGCATCATCGCCGCCGCCGCATCCAGCAACCGGGACTGTATTTCTGCCAGTGCCGTGATATCCTTCGGTCCCTTGCTGCGGCTGACATCCGGATGACGGCGCAGGGTGCCGGTCGAGGAACAGGGCGCGTCCAGCAGGATAAAGGCAAATTGCTTTTCCGGCACATAGGCCGCCGCATCTGACGTCACAACGTCACATTCAAGCTTCAAGCGATCCATATTTTCCTGCATCCGCCGCAGCCGCCGCGCTGACTGATCCACCGCCGTCACCAAACAGCCCTTGGCCGCGCTCTGCGCGGTTTTACCGCCGGGGGCTGCGCAAAGCTCCAGCACAGAATCGCCCTTTTCGGCCCCCAAAAGATTGACCGGCAGGCTGGCGGCCACATCCTGTATCCACCATGCCCCATCCTCATAACCGGGCAGATTTTGGACAAGTCCGGCCTTTTCAACCCGCACCGATCCGTTAGGCAGCAAATGACCGCCAAGTTTTTTGGCCCATTCCGCGCCGTCCAATTGTGGTTTTAGGCTAAAATCCAGGGGCGGTTCTGCCAGCAAAGCCAGCGCAATCTGGTTCACGGCATCCGTGCCATAACGATCGGCCCAGTTTTTTTTAAGCCATTTTGGAATATTCAAACCGGCGGGGAATTTTGTTGAAAATTTCTCCTGCTCCCGGTCGATACGCCTGAGAATGGCATTCACCATGCCCTTGCAGTGACGATCCGATGTATTTTGTTGTTTGTCAGTCATTTTAACAGCGGAATTTACCGCGCCATGGGCCGGAACCGCCATATAGAGCAATTGGGTGATACCAAGCCTGAGAATGTTACGAACCGTTGTCTGCTTGCTGGAAAGCTTTTTTGGCGTGCAATGATTGATCATGGCATCCAGCTGGCCAAGACGGCGCAGACATGTGGTACCCAGATGACGGACAAAGCCGCGATCCTGAGCCGATAATTGATCGCCATAATGGCGGCAGGTCTGATCAAAAGCCTGATCCAGCGGCAAATGGTCCTCAAGAATTTTTTCCAGAAAGCCCAATGCCGCCCATCGGCCCGTCAAGTCATTTGCCATTAATTTTGAATCCTTAACTATATACGGCCGATTATCTTTTGCGGGATCCCCACGGGCCGGGCTTGTCTTGTTTGTTATCTTTTGCAGCCCCGCTGTTCGGGATGCCGGAGCGGCCCTTTTCATCAGAACGATACCGTCCTTCTGAGCCATAACGGGACATGTCTCTCACCTTTGGCTCAGGATAACCCGATTGTGCCGTCCTGTCACCTTCGCCGTAGCCTTTATTCATGCCGGGTACTGTTTCCCGCAAACGCCTGATCCGGTTTTCTGTATTCGGGTGGGTTGAAAACAGATTATCCATCTTTTCTCCGCGCAGGGGATTGATAATAAACATATGGGCCGTGGCGGGATTTCTCTCGGCAGCACTGTTGCTCACCCGCTTGCTGGCCAGATGCAGTTTTTCAAGGGCAGACGCCAGCATAAGTGGCTGACCGCTGATTTCAGCACCCATGCGGTCGGCCTCATACTCCCGGCTGCGGCTGATGGCCATCTGAACCACCATCGCTGCCATGGGGGCGAGAAACATGACCAGAATCGTGCCGATTATGCCCAGCGGGTTATTACGGTTATTGCCAAAAAACAGCGCAAAATTAGCCAGCATGCCAATAGCCCCGGCCAAGGTCGCGGTCATTGTCATAATCAAGGTATCCCGATGTTTGACATGGGCCAATTCATGGGCCATAACTCCGGCGATTTCATCCCGGCTCAGAATATCCAGCAACCCGCTGGACGCGGCCACCGCCGCATGTTCCGGATTGCGTCCGGTGGCAAAAGCATTAGGCTGATCACTCGCGATAATATAGACCTTGGGCATCGGCAGGCCCGCGCGCTGCGCCAGGCCTTCCACAGTCCGGTAATAATTATGATGGGCCGCGTTGCTTGTCGCCCGCGATATTTGCTGGGCGCCATACATGCGCAGCAACATCTTGTCAGAATTCCAATAAGCAAAAGCATTCATCCCAAGGGCAAGGACAAAGGCAATCGCCATACCGGACTGTCCGCCCAACAAAAAGCCCACCGCCAAAAACAAGCCCGTCATCGCACTGAGCAGGAGCGCGGTTCTAAAAAACCCCATTTCTATCTCCTTTCATGACCCAAGGTCAGGCCCTGTTATTTCATCCATTCTGCTCTTGTTTTCACTCTATTTTAGCTTATCATATGGCAGAGTTGTATGAAATAACAGGGCCTGACCCTAGTTTAATATACCGGCTATATATGGATATTGATCATCACTTTAGCAAGGACGTCTCAATGGGAAAACAAGAAAAAAAGACAATAGCCGAAACCAAAAAGAACAAAAAAACCGATCTGCCGAAAGAAGTCGGGGGGCGCAAAGGCCCGGAACCAACCCGCTACAATGACTGGGAAAATAATGGTATCGCTTCTGATTTTTAAGATTAAGTGCCAATAATTATATAGATAATTTATGATCGACAGAAGAATATGAAACGACTTTTTCTCCTCAGGCATGCCAAGGCGGGATATGCCGCCTCTGACAAATGCCGCCCCCTTGCCGCGCGCGGCAGAGCAGATGCGTTATGGCTGGGACAATATTTAAAAAAATCTGATCTGATGCCCGATCACATCCTCTGTTCGTCTGCCCTTCGGACAAAGGAAACTTTCACGCAGCTGGAAAGAGGCGCAGAAAGGCCGTTTTCAGTGACCTATCTGGATGATTTATATCTTGCTGCGGCCGAACATATCGCCCATCTGATCCAACAGCTTGATCAAAGAATCACCGCGCCAATGATCATCGCCCATAATCCGGGGTTGGCAATATTATTTCAGGCCCTGGTCCAAAATCCCCCGAAAGATGACCGTAAGAAAATATTTCCCACCGGCACATTGGCGATATTAGGCTTTGACATTTCTGACTGGTCTGACTTAGAAAGTAACGCAGGACAACTTTTAAATATGATCCTTCCCTCTGATATGAGAAAGACGCCAGATTAACGTCAAATTCATATAATTAGCATAAATTAAGACCCGACAACTGGATCAATGCAATGCAGGAAAAAGAACTCAGATTAGCTTTGGTATGTTTTGGTGGTGTCTCGCTGGCCATCTATATCCACGGCAGCTCCAAAGAAATTCTCAAACTTGCCCGCGCGTCCAAGGCCTTCCACAGCAATCCAGACATCCATGCACAAAGCCGGAAGGACTATATCTACCCCAATGAAACACTGACCGACAAGCCCGACACGGAACTGATTTATTTTGATATTCTAAAGGCGCTCTCACCGGAACTTGAATTAAGAGTAATCGTGGATGTTATCGCCGGCGCGTCGGCCGGCGGCATGAATAGCATCTTTCTTGGCCGGGCACTGGCCCATGATTTAAGCATCGACCATTTGCGGCATCATTGGCTGGCTGAGGCCGATGTCAGCAAACTTGTCGGCAATAAAAAGCCCGCAGGGCGGTTGGACAAAGTCTTTTCCAAACCCCTGATCAATTTTTTAAGTAAAAAATACCTCGGTGACAGCGCTCTGGCCGGAAAGGTACGTGAAAAACTTCCAGCCCTGATGAATATCTGGAAATTAAAACCACCCTTTGACGGCAAACATTTTCTGGGGCTGATTTATAAAGGTCTGGACGGAATGGGCCGGACCAATGAACATTCCCTGATGCCCTATGGTCATCGGCTTGATCTTTATGTTACCGTGACGGATTATTATGGTTTTCACCGTGTGGTTCCTCTAAATGATCCACCAACCATTCGGGAAAGAGAACATCGGCATAATTTTCACTTCACTTATCTTAATAAGCTTAATGGCAAAAAGATTTCTTTGAATCAAGGCGTCCAAAGCAACCCCCATAATATTACATCTGATTTCGAGGATCTTGACAAGCCCGCCTTGAGTTTTGCCGCCCGGGCCACCGCCAGTTACCCCGGCGCTTTTCCCCCGGCGCAGCTACGGGAAGTGGATAGCTTCCTGAAAGACCTGGATAAAAGTTGGGTCAAAAAAGACGACTTTTTAAAGAAGAATTTTGCAGAATATGAAAAAGCCGGCCTTGATCCTGCGCTGACCTCCTTTCTGGACGGCAGTATTTTGAATAACAAGCCCTTTGGCAAAGCCATCACAGCCATTCAGAAACGGCCGGCCTTCCGGCAAGTCGATCGGCGCATTATCTATATCGATCCTAATCCGGAAAGACTGCATACCTCGCCCAACGGCGCGCCGCCCTCTATGCTGAACGCGATCAAGGGGTCCCTGTCAAATATTCCCATGAACGAGCCCATGCATGATGACCTGACCAATATTCAGGCCCATAATCAAGAAATCAGAACGATTAAAATCGTTATTGATAATGCCAAACCAGAAATTGAACAATTGGTCACGGAGATTTCCGGCAGCACATTGGATGCAATTACCGAGGCCAAGCAAGTCACTTACCTGCGCATTATCGCCAATATCAAGTCTGTCACCGGGGCTGGATTTTCTTATGGCGGCTATGCAAGATTGAAACTGCGCAACACGGTGGCGAATCTCACCAATTTTATTGGTGATATTTGCGGTTTTAGTGCCGGAAGCCGCCTGCGCCGCCGCCTGTTCACCATTCTGCATCATATGGCTTTTCAGGATAAATTTGATTTTTCTTCCTATTCGCAGCGGCTGGACAAGAAGAATAAATCCCGGTTATTTAATTGGGTTATGGGGCTGGTACAAAAAGATGAAACGACAGAACTTCTCCCTTCCTGGGGGTATTTCCTGACCAAGTTCGATATTAGTTATCAACGGCGGCGCCTGTTGTTTGTTATCAAAGACCTGAATACCTATTATGCCCATCATTCCCAGGATGTTTCGAAATTGGATAATTTGAAACGCTCTTTATATGATATTTTGGAGAATATTGACAATTGTGATAACACCCAAGCCATTCCGGATGAAATGCAGAAGCTCCTGCGCACCGCCTTCCGGCCTATTTCAGCACTTGATATTGACGATGATACCAATGATGCTGATGCTCAGGATATATTAAAAGATCATTTGCCGATCCTGAAATCGGCCTTGGATGCTTTGGCGGATTTACTCGACCTGGACCAATTTAAAACTACCGCCGATCAGCTTATTGCGGATCAAAGTAAAATTGACTGGAAAAGTGATCTGGCCAAAAATCTGACCATCAGTTATGTCGGTTTTGCCTTTTGGGATGTCACAACTTTTTCGATTATGGGGTCTAAGGAGCAGGGGGAGTTTAACGAAATGAAAGTCAACCGCATCAGCCCCAAGGATATTTCCATATTGCGAAAAGGCACCGATGAAATGCCGCTTAGGGGGGTGGCCATGGCGGGGTTTGGCGCATTTTTCAGTCGCGCTGACCGGGAGAATGATTATCTGTGGGGGCGACTCAACAGCGCGGAAAGATTAATTGAACAACTGCTTAATCAGGCGCGTCTTTCTGGCCTGGATCATAAACTGGATGTGGTAGCCTTAAAGAAACGCGCCTTCACCGCCATTTTGGACCGGGAAAAAGACTATTTACAAGAAATCCCCGAACTTTTCGCCGAATTACGGGAAAAAGTCGCCAAACTATAGACATTCTCCCCCCGAGAGGCCGCCAGAAGGGTGCCACTAGACGTGAAAGCTTTCGCCGCAGCCGCATCGGCCTTTTTCGTTGGGGTTGGTGAAGGTAAAGCCGCTCTGGAATTTTTCATCCTTATAATCCATCACGCTGCCTATCAGATATATCAATGACATGGCATCCACATAGAGCGTGATATCTTTATCTTCGATCTTCTCGTCCGTGGGATTAACCTCATCGACATAATTCACCACATAGGACAGGCCATTACAGCCCTTGGTCGAGGTGCCGAGACGCACGCCGAGACTCGGCTTGTCGCGCGCGGCGATGATCGCCTTGATCCGCGCAGCAGCCGCGTCAGTAATGGTAATGGCTGATGTCATATTTTACCCTTTCATACTTACATAAAACCCATTTCAAGGCGCGCCGCCTCGCTCATCATATCAACCGCCCAGGGCGGGTCCCAGACCAGATCCACATTAACATCACTCACGCCCGCCACGCCCATTGCCTGTAATTGAACATCCCCCGGCATGGATTCCGCCACCGGGCAATGGGGCGTGGTCAGGGTCATGGTAATAGCCACCTTGGCATCCTCAGCCACGGCCACCTCATAAATCAGGCCCAGCTCATAAATATTCACCGGGATTTCCGGGTCGTATATTTCCCGCAGCTTTTCGACAACATCTTGCTGGATATATCTGCGGGCCTCTTCAGACAAGGGCAGGGAATAATCCGGCGGTGCTGATCCGGCCTCAATAGTTGTTTCAGGTGACTTTTTTTCGCTATCAACCACATCACTATCCTGTTGTTCTTTTATAAAATTATCAAAAAAACTCGTCATATTTTTATACTTTAAGAAAAAATCCGATTGACCTTATGCAGCCCGGCCACAAGCCGGTCAATATCCTCTGTTGTATTATACAGCCCTAAAGACATCCGGGCCGTCGAGGGAACATCAAAAAAATCCATCACCGGCTGGGCACAATGATGCCCGGTGCGAATGGCGATGCCGTCCTGATCCAAAATGGTGCCAATGTCATGGGGATGGGCCAAATCCATCGTGAATGATACGATCCCCGCCATATGATCCGCCTGGCTGATAAGCCGCACGCCTTTGACCTGTTGAATTTTATCCAAAGCATAGGCCAGCAGCTCACCCTCATGGGCAGCAATATTATCAAGCCCCAAGTTTTCTACATAATCAAGGGCCGCGCCAAGGCCAATGCCGCCCGCAATATGGGGGGTTCCGGCCTCAAATTTATGAGGCAGGTCATTATATATCGTCTTTTCAAAGGTCACAGAACGGATCATGTCACCGCCGCCCTGATAGGGCGGCATGGCATTAAGCAGTTCCTCCTTGGCATACAAAACCCCGGCGCCGGTCGGCCCATAAAGCTTATGGCCGGAAAAAACATAAAAATCCGCATCCAGCGCCTGCATATCCACCGCCATATGCGGTACGGCCTGACAGCCATCAACCAAAACTTTTGCGCCAACTTTATGGGCGGCTTTAATAATTTCCTTGATCGGCGTGATGCTACCGAGCGCGTTGGAAATATGGGTGATGGCGACCAGTTTAACCCTTTCACTGAGCATTTTCTCAAATTCGTCAAACAGAAAGTTGGCTTTATCATCAATCGGCGCCACTGTGATCACAATATCTTTTTCATCGCGCAACATCTGCCACGGCACAATATTGGAATGATGTTCCATGCGGCTCAAAATCACTTGATCGTCTTTTTCCAAAAACGTCCGGCCCCAGCTTTGCGCCACAAGATTTATCGCTTCGGTCGCGCCGCGCACAAAAATTATTTCCTTGGGGCTTGCCGCATTGATGAATTTCTGGATTTTTATCCGAGCATCTTCATATTTTTGGGTGCCGACCTGTGACAGATAATAGACCCCGCGATGAATATTGGCATATTCCTCGGTATAATATTTCTGAAGGACATCCAGCACCTGTTGTGGTTTTTGCGCGCTCGCGCCACTATCAAGGAACGTCAGGGGTTTGCCGTAGATTTCCTGATTAAAGATGGGAAAATCCTTGCGAACTTCCCCGACATTATAATTGGTCTGGGGCTGTATCTTGGACATTTGCGACGTCATGACGTCCCCCCCGTATTCAGCCATCCGGCGGTTTTTTCTTTAAATTTCTGCCGGAGTATTTCATCCGTCTCCTCATCAAACACCTCAGCCAGAAAAGCTTCCACCAACAGACTCTTGGCCGTGATTTCGTCCATTCCACGCGAGAGCAGATAAAAAAGCTGGTCAGAATCCAGCTCGCCGACGGTCGCTCCATGGGTACATTTCACATCATCGGCGTAGATCAGCAACTCCGGCTTGATATTGGCCTCGGCCTTGCGGCTGAGCAACAGGTTTTTATTGGATTGATCCGCGTTGGTTTTCTGTGCGTCCTGAGCAACAACCACCTTGCCCTGAAAAGCCGACTTGCCACCCTCGTCCAGTACGCCGCGAAACAATTGATTGCTTTGACAATTGGGCTGATCATGATTGATCCGCGTGGTAATATCGTGGGCCTGACGGCCCCGGCCCAGGTACGCGCCGCGCAATTCTACCTCAGCATTTTCGCCGGTAAAGCTGTTGACAAGTTCCGTCCGGCTGATTTCCGCGCCAAGCTGCAGGCTCATGTGACTGAATTTTGCTTTCTCCGCCACAATGCTATGCTGTTCTGTCATATGAATGGCCTGTTTGCCTTGTCGTTGAAACTGAAAATGGGCCAATTCCGCCCCCTTGGCCAAATCCACATCGCTAATCAAATGAGACCAGTATCGCACGCCGCTCGCGCCGATAAAGCTTTCAATCAGCCGGGCCTTGGCCCCCGCGCCCAGTCTGATTTGCGCCCGCATGCGCTGGGACTGCTGTTCTGTGCCGGAGGTCGCCACATGAATGATCTGTATCGGCTGCGCGAGTGTAACACCGGCATCAACATCCAGATGATAGCCATCACGCGCCATGGCGCGGTTCAGCTCATTAAGCGGCGATACAGGCTCTGAGCCGGTCAGCCCTTGCCGAAAAACATCCGGGTTTTCTGAAAATACTGCAAATTTAACGCCCGCCCCACCCGGACAGGTCGACAGGCCCCCATTAAAATGACCATTGACAAAAACCACGGTTGGGCCCGCTATATTGTCAATATAAGCCGCCTCAAACAGGGCTTTTGCCTCAGCTTGGCATTCCGTCACCTGCCGCGCAGAAAAATTTTCATTGGCCAGAAATTCCACCAGAAAACCAAGATTGGTATATTTCCATTCTTCCACTTTCGGGCCGGGCAGGCCACGGTCGATAAATTTTCCCATCGCGCCCCGGCGCAATGCACTCAGCCAATCTTTGTCCGCACCCGGCAAGCCAGCGCGGGCGGCATCAAATTTTGTCCCGATTTCGGGATTATCCAAATATAATTTTAATGGCATATCCTGTGACCCAACTCCCTTGCACTAAGCCGCATTTTCCGCAATGCCAAGGCCGGCATAACCCTTTGCTTCCAATTGCAAGGCCAAATCCTTCGTCCCGCTTTTGACAATCCTGCCATTGGCCAGAACATGAACAAAATCCGGTACCACATAATCAAGCAGCCGCTGGTAATGGGTAATGATCAACGCTGCGCGATCCGGACCACGCAGGCGGTTAATACCATCCGCCACAATTCTAAGCGCATCAATATCCAGACCGGAATCCGTCTCATCCAGAATGGCCATACTTGGGGCGAGGACAGCCATCTGAACCATCTCGTTACGTTTCTTTTCCCCGCCGGAAAAACCCACATTAACGGATCGTTTCAACATTTCAGGGTCCATATCAAGCTCTTTTGCTCTGGCGCGGATCAGTTTCAGGAAGTCAACGGCGCTTACCTCATCCTCACCCTGGTAACGGCGCTGACTGTTCAAGGCGGTGCGCAAAAAATTCATGTTGGAGACACCCGGAATCTCCACCGGATACTGAAAACCAAGAAACAGGCCTTCTCCCGCCCGCTCATGGGGATCCATATCCAGTAAATCCTTGCCGTTATAAAATACCGATCCTTTTGTAACCTCATAACCATCCTTGCCGCAAATGGCATAGGACAGGGTGCTTTTTCCTGCGCCATTTGGCCCCATTATGGCATGAACTTCGCCGTTCTTTATGGTCAGGTTCACCCCTTTAAGGATTTCCTTATCTTCGACCACCACATGCAAATTTTTTATTTCTAACATAACATTCTCTTTAAAAGTTGTCTTATCCAACACTTCCTTCAAGGCTGATTCCTAATAATTTCTGGGCTTCAACTGCAAATTCCATCGGCAACTGCTGCATCACATCCCGGCAAAATCCATTAACGATTAAGGCAACGGCATCCTCAACCTCAAGCCCGCGCTGCAAGCAGTAAAAAAGCTGCTCGTCGCTGATTTTTGAGGTTGTCGCTTCATGTTCCACTTGCGCGCTCGGGTTTTTGACTTCAATATAAGGCACTGTATGGGCGCCGCATCGATCACCGATCAAAAGACTGTCACATTGGGTGAAATTTCGGGCATTTTCTGCCCCGGCCAATATCTTGACAAGACCCCGGTAGGTGGCCTCGGACTTGCCCGCGCTAATGCCTTTTGAGATGATCGTGCTTGAGGTGTTTTTGCCAATATGGATCATTTTGGTGCCCGTATCAGCCTGCTGATAATTATTGGTAATGGCGACAGAATAGAATTCACCAACCGAATTATCACCAATCAAAAGACAACTTGGGTATTTCCAGGTCACCGCGGAGCCGGTTTCCACCTGAGTCCAGGAAATTTTTGAATTTTTACCCCGGCAGGCTCCACGTTTGGTGACAAAATTATATATGCCGCCCTTGCCGTCCTTGTCGCCGGGGTACCAATTCTGCACGGTGGAATATTTGATTTCCGCATCATCATGAGTGATCAGCTCCACCACCGCTGCGTGAAGCTGGTTTTCATCCCGCATGGGCGCGGTGCAGCCTTCCAGATAAGAGACATATGAGCCTTCATCGGCGATAATGATGGTACGTTCAAACTGTCCAGTATTGGCTTCATTTATCCGAAAATAGGTGCTAAGCTCCATCGGGCAGCGTACGCCTTTTGGGATATAGACAAAGGTGCCATCGGTGAAAACCGCACTATTGAGTGCCGAATAGTAATTATCGGTCACCGGCACCACAGAACCCAGATATTTTTTCATCATATCCGGGTAATCATGGGCGGCTTCCGAAATTGAACAGAAAATAATACCCGCTTCTTTTAATTTTTTGCGAAATGTGGTGGCGACAGACACGCTGTCAAAAACAATGTCAACGGCGACACCGGCCAGCACCTCTTGCTCTTTCAGGGAAATGCCCAGTTTTTCATATGTCCTGAGCAGTTCCGGGTCAACCTCATCCAGACTTTTTGGCCCATCTTCTGCTGATTTGGGCGCGGCATAATAATATATATCCTGAAAGTCAATTTCCGGGTAATCAACCATGGCCCAGGTCGGCTCTTCCATTTCCAGCCATTTTTCATAGGCCTTCAGGCGCCACCCAAGCAGCCACGCCGGCTCATCCTTTTTCGCGGAAATAAACCGGATAACATCTTCATTCAGGCCCTTGGGGGCCTTTTCCGACTCAATATCCGTCACGAAACCATATTTATAGGCATCGGATACTTCTTTTACTGTTTGCTGAGCTTGTTCAGTTGCAACCATTTGTTCACATTCTAATTAATTAATTTACCAATCAGCGGCAGATCATCGGCCCGGCCATCGCCAATAAAATCGGGGACGCTTTCAATCATCTGGGAAAGAAGCACACTGCCCAGCGCACCCTTTACCGCTTCATTTATTCTGTACCACTGACTTCGGGTGCCGCAATCGCTGATCCGGACGCAATCCGGCGTATCATCGCTCAAGCAATTGGTCAGCTGAACCGGGCCATCCACGGCTTCGATAATATGGGTGATCGATATTTTATCGGCCTCCCTCGCCAAAGAAAAACCGCCGTTAAGCCCCCGATGAGAGCAGAGCAAATCTGCCCGCACAAGCATCCCAAGGATTTTACTTGCCGTAGGCAGGGGAATATTAGTCAGGTTTGCCAGACGGGCCGCCGTATGAATATTTTCCCGCTTCAAAGCAATACAGCACATTAATTCAACCGCATAATCGGCCAGATTAGATAATTTAATCATCGGCGCTTAGCCTCCTATCAATTCCACCTTTGTTATGACGTTAAAGACAAGCCTATAACACCGCTGCCTTAAAAGCATACCAATTCAGTAGTTTATTAAATGGCGTTTAAGGCAGCCATTGTCAACCTAAATCAGACCAAATCAGTCATATTAAGCTCGAAACAGGCGAATAATGATTTTTTTCAGGGGTTTAGGCCTGTTTTAAGAACTCAGTCGCTGGCATATATCATCCAACTGTTCCAGCGTTTTATACTGGAGTCGCAATTCGCCGCTTTCATCATTGTTAAATTCAATGGTAACCGTCAGGCCCAGTGCTAGCGACAGGTCATTTTCAAGGGCAATGGTATCCGCATCCTTATCAAGCTTAAGGGTTGTTATATTATCTGCTGACTTCCGACTCGATTTGGCTTTTTTCGGGTCTCTTTTGGTGATTTTTTCGGCCTGACGCACACTCAGCCCTTCATCAACAATCCGGATAGCCAGTGCCGCCGCATCATCCGCAGTGATTAGGGTGCGGGCGTGTCCCATGCTCAATTTTCCTTGTAAAACAAGCTGTTGCACGGATTCAGGCAACAGCAGAAGACGCAGGATATTCGCGATATGGCTGCGGCTTTTGCCGACGATGTGACCCAATTGCTCTTGGGTATGATGAAATTCATCCATCAGCCGCCGATATCCCAGAGCCTCTTCTATCGGACTTAGGTCATGACGTTGAATATTTTCAATCAGGGCAATTTCAAGAGCTTCACCGTCCGTCATGTCCCGGATAATAACGGGAATGCTGTGCAGTTCCGCAGCCTGTGCCGCACGCCAGCGGCGCTCTCCGGCGATTATTTCATATTCATCCAGGTCACCCCGGCGGCGCACCAATAGGGGCTGCAATATGCCTCGATCTTTGATCGATTTTATCAGATCTGCGGATTTTTCCTGATCAAAATAAAGCCTTGGCTGATAAGGATTTGGCACCAGAAATTCAATCGGAAGATCCCTGTCACGTGAAGCTGGCGCCATGGAAATATCCGCATATTCTTTATCCGTGGAGCCCAATAGAGAAGATAACCCCCGGCCCAAACCCTTTTGATTTTTCGCTTTTTCCTTAACCGTCATATGATGAAAATTCCCTAAATATTACGCTTGTATTATTACCCGCTCTGGCTCTGCCTTTAGCCCTGGGGCCCTTATGCCGCTTTGGCTATTTCGCGCTGCAACAGCTCCCGGGCCAGCCGAATATAAGCCTGACTGCCGCTACATTTATAATCATAAAGCAGAACAGGCTTGCCATGAGACGGCGCCTCTGACACACGAATATTACGCGGAATCACAGTATTAAAAACTTTTTGGCCCAAATGACCCCGCACATCATTAGCAACTTGACCCGAAAGATTATTTCGGCCATCAAACATGGTCAATACCACGCCCGACATCTCCAGGGCCGGATTAAAGTTGGCTTTTACCGTTTCAATCGTACGCAGCAGCAGGCTCAAGCCTTCCAAAGCAAAAAATTCGCATTGTAGCGGTACGATCACCGAACGGGCCGCTGCAAGTGCATTTAACGTTAAAAGACTTAACGAGGGCGGGCAGTCTATCAGAATATAGTCAAACTGGTCGATTATCGGATTTTGCAAAGCCTTGCGCAGCCGATATGTCCGCTGTTCCTCAGCCACAAGTTCCAGCTCCGCCCCGGCAAGGTCAACTGTGGACGGCACCAAAAACAAATTCGGCACAATAGATTCCACAATAGCCTGTTCAAGGCTGATTTCCCCCATTAGAATTTCATAAATACTGTTATCCCGCTCTTCCCGCCCAAGACCAAGTCCCGTACTTGCATTCCCCTGCGGGTCCAGGTCGATCAACAGGACTTTTTTTTGGGCGGCGACCAATGCTGTCGCCAGATTAATGGTCGTTGTGGTTTTACCCACACCACCTTTTTGATTGGCGACGGCAATGATTTCTGTCTTTTTATCGGTTGTGGATAACTTTGTGGACATATTCATTTTTTTTCCCTTACACAACATGGCTCAAGGCCTTAATACGCCTGACTTTCAATAGCATTCCTGATTCTTCTGTAACACTTGTGAATTTTTCTATGTCAAAGGTCCAGTTTTGCCGGGCTTCTGCAATTTCCTGTTCTGCGGACCGGCCCTTTAAAAACAGACAAGTCACATCATCGCGAATAAAATTTTTCCCAAGATCAAAAAGCTTGTCCAATGGCGCACAGGCCCGAGAAATTATATAATCCACAGGGAACGGTGTGATATTCTCGGCCCGTTCATTATGAATTATCGCGGGACAACCCGTATCCCTGATCACCTGACCCATGAAGGCACATTTTTTATTATTGCTTTCCACCATGTGAAATTCGCCAAGCCCTAACATCGACAATAACAGACCCGGAAAGCCCGCACCACTGCCAATGTCGAGAATCCGTAATTTTGCCGCTTTTGATCTGTCAAAATGCGCTTTAAGCTGAAAACTGTCATAAAAATGACGCGACCATCGGTCTGATAAGCTAGAATCGCTTACCAAATTGATTTTTTCCTGCCACTTTTCCAAAAGACTCGCATAAATGCGGATATTATCCATGGTTTCACGTGAAACATTGGTTTTTGTAAAAAATGTTTTTTCATCAAAAACATCCGTCATGAATTTTAGGCCTCTTTCCGTTTGACATATCTAAGCAGACTGTTCAGGGCAGAGGGCGTAACTCCGGATATACGCGCCGCAGAGCCAAGGGTCGCGGGCCTTGCCCGGCCTAGTTTTTCCCGAACCTCATTTGACAGACCGCCAATGACGGCATAATCAATTTTGGCGGGCAGCGTAAGGTTTTCATCTTTACGAAAAGCCAAAATATCCGCATCTTGCCGGTCCAGATAGGCGCTATAGGTGGCATCAATCTCTATCTGCCGAACAATTTCCGTTGGAATTTCCGAAAGCTGCGGCCAAATTTTTACCAGATCAGCCATAGAGACCCCCGCATAAGACAATAATGTCTTTGCCGAACGCCTTATGCCATCCTTATTGACCTTCAAACCAAAGGCCTCTGCCTTATTGGGCGAAATTTCCAAGCCCTCAACAAGGCTATTATATTTCTTTAACGCCGCCTGTTTATCGCCAAATTTTTTGGCCCGCCCCGCGCCGACAAGGCCATATTTAAGACCCAGCGGCGTCAGGCGTTGATCTGCATTATCCGCGCGAAGCTTAAGACGGTATTCTGCCCGGCTGGTGAACATACGGTAGGGCTCGCGCGTGCCCTTGGTGACCAAATCATCAACCATAACGCCAATATAACCATCGGCCCGGTCCAGAACGAAGTCCGGCGATCCGGCCGCCGACCGCGCCGCATTAATCCCGGCAATAACCCCTTGGGATGCGGCCTCTTCATAACCAGTGGTGCCATTTATTTGCCCGGCAAAATAAAGCCCGGCTATTTTTTTCGTCTCCAGTGTCACCCGTAATTCACGCGGATCAACAAAATCATATTCTATCGCATAACCATATTGCTTGACCGTGACATTTTCCAAACCCGGAATAGTCCGAATATAGGCATATTGCACCTCCTGCGGCAATGAAGTTGAAATGCCGTTGGGATAGACCGTGTCGTCATCCAGTCCTTCTGGTTCAAGAAAGATTTGATGGGCGTTTTTATCCGCAAAGCGCACCACTTTATCTTCGATAGAAGGACAATAGCGCGGGCCGGCCCCCTCAATATTTCCGCTATACATTGCTGATTTACTCAGGTTTTCCCGAATCAACTGATGGGTTTTTTCTGTCGTATGGGTGATATGGCAGGAAATCTGCGGCACAGCGATCTGATCCGTCATAAAAGAAAATGGCTCCGGCGGACAATCGCCGGGCTGCTCGGCGCAAACGGCCCAGTTGATTGTTGTGCCGTCAAGTCTGGCGGGCGTGCCGGTTTTCAATCTGGCCAGCGCAAAGCCCGCTTTCAAGAGAGTTTGCGACAGGCCCAATGACGGGGCCTCACCCACCCGGCCTGCGGGGGTTTTTATATCCCCCATATGGATCATACCGCGCAAAAAGGTCCCCGTGGTCAGGATAACCCGGCCCGCCTTTATTTCTTCGCCGCCATCCGTGATAATACCGGTAATTTTCTGATCCTGGCCCTCACCCGTTAACATAAGACCCTCTACAGCGCCGGCCTTTACCGTAAGGTTTGATATGGCTTTTATCTGATCCTGCATCGCCAGCCGATATAATTTTCTATCCGCTTGCGCGCGCGGGCCCTGTACTGCCGGGCCTTTGCGCTTATTGAGCATACGAAACTGAATACCGGCTTGATCAATGACCCGGCCCATCAAGCCATCCAATGCGTCAATTTCCCGCACGAGATGTCCCTTTCCCAGGCCGCCAATGGCCGGATTACAGGACATTTCACCAATGGTTTCTATTTTATGGGTGATCAATAGGGTCTTGGCCCCAAAGCGCGCCGAGGCCGCTGCCGCCTCACAGCCTGCATGGCCCCCACCAATCACGATAACATCATAGTGAAACATTAAAATATACTCAGAATTTAAAATTCAATATAAAACGGGACTCTAGTTTTATAATAAAATAAAGTCAAAACATGTTTTAACCTGGGATTTTTATATCAGTTATATCGGCCGAGTAATGTTTCACGTGAAACATAAAGGATCAACAAAACGTTGGCCTCCCGAAAACATCGTTATTTTCTGCGCTATATTAGACGCTACTTACCTATGCAAAATTCGGAAAAGATGACATCAAGAATATCTTCCACATCTACGCGTCCTGTAATCGCCCCCAGATGCCGTGCGGCCATCCTGAGATCTTCGGCCAAAATCGCCAATTCTTTATTGGGGGATTCGATAAATCTGTGTAGATGGGCCAAAGATTTGCTCAATGCCTCACGGTGCCGGTGCCGTGTCAGAGTCGGGCGATCGACAAGCTCCATCCGCTTTTCAACTTCTGTAGCAAGGCAGGATAAGAAATCCTTCAAACCCTTTTCCTGCTGCGCTGAAATGGCTAATGTGGCAATATTGGGTCTCAGGGAAAGTGACAAATCTATCTCCTGCTCAGGATATAAATCCGCCTTATTGAGCAGGACAATCGTAGTCTCGTCAATCTGATCTTGCAATCTATCTGGTATATTGGGCCAGTCCCCGGCCTCCAGCATAATAATTTTAATATCTGCCGCACTGGCGCGCGCTTCAGCCCGACGAATGCCCTCGGCCTCAATAATATCATCACTGTCGCGAATCCCGGCGGTATCGACAATCGTCACGGGAAACCCGCCGATATCAAGATGTACCTCCAGCACATCGCGTGTGGTGCCGGCGATATGGGAAACGATGGCCACGTCCCGCTTTGACAGGAAGTTAAGCAAGGTTGATTTACCAATATTTGGCTCGCCCAATATTACCACCTGCAAGCCGTCCCTGATGCGTTCGCCCTTAAAGCCGTCCCCCATATGCTGGGTGATTTTGTCGATCATCTCCCGAACGATTGGGCCAACCTGTTCGGTAACATCGCCGGGGATTTCCTCATCCGCAAAATCGATGCCCGCCTCAAGATAGGCCATTGCGGCAATGATTTCACTGCGCCAACCTTCATATAAATCCGCTAAATGGCCGTCCATAAGCCGTAGGGCCTGCCGCTTTTGCGCCTCGGTTTCTGCATTGATCAGGTCAGCCATACCCTCAGCCGCCGTTAAATCCATTTTGCCGTTATCAAAGGCCCGGCGGGTGAATTCCCCGGGCTCTGCGCTTCTTAATCCGGGCAATTTGGACAGGGTCTCCAGAAAACCGTCAAGAACGGCCCGTCCGCCGTGCAGATGAAATTCTGCCACATCCTCGCCGGTGAAGCTTTTTGGGCCAGGAAAATAGAGCAGCAACCCTTGATCAAGCCGTATTTCTGTGTCGGGGTCAATAAACCAGCAGAGCTGTGCTTCACGGGGAACAGGCAAATTTGTTTTTCTGGTCAGTTTTAAGATTGCCGGCCCGGTTTCCGGCCCAGACAGACGAATGACCGACACCCCCGCCCGCCCTTTGCCACTGGACAGGGCATAGATTGTTTCACAGTGATGCACATTACTTCCCAGTTTTTATCTTAGCTTTATATGTCGCCGGGCATTATTTGTCGCCGGATTTTGCCGCATTCCAAAACATATTCTGAAACGCCTCTATATTTTGGCCCATATTTTTACTGGCCTGTTCGAGGCCCGGCGTCATCCATAAATCAAACATTTTTGCCATATCTTCGTTCGATAGACCCGCCGCCATTTTTTCCTGCATATTGGCCATAAAAGCCTGTTGAAGCGGTTCAATATCCGGCAGGCCAAGAAATTCCCTGGCCTCCTTTGGGCTGCAATCTATATCAATGGTTATTTTCATTGGATGGTTCCCGTATTAAATTTTGCTTTAAACGCCCCTATTATATATGTAAAAATGCTGATTTAGCCATATATTATTATCTTTTTTATGAAATGAGATAACATAACAATTATTGTTGAATCCATACAACAAGTTTAAACCGTTGCAGCAGGCCCATCATTAGGAAAGGGTCATTGCTGTTCCATTTTAATCAGAAAATAAAGTTGTAATCTGTGAGCAGTATAAAATTTTCGGAAAATAACAATTCTTATTTTTATTAAACCGCAAAATTATAGCTTTTCCTCGTTCAAAATATAAAATATTATCCCTCTTAATTTAAACGATAGTTGATTAAAAATGGTTCAGTTTTCTTTTCATAGTCCGCTCGGGGATCTGACGTTGAGTGAAGAGGGGGGCAGGATTGTTTCTCTTGATTGGGGTCGCTCACCGATGTCAACAGAAACGGCCCTGCTGCGCGCGGGCAAACAGATGCTGGATAATTATTTTGATGGCTTAAATCCTGAATTTACCCTGCCGCTTGACTTGGCCGGCACGGCTTTTCAAAAGCGTGTCTGGCAGGTTATGACAAAAATTCCTTACGGCGATACCATGACCTATGGTGAGGTTGCCGAAGCCATTGGCTCCCATCCCCGGGCTGTTGGTACCGCCTGCGGCCTGAACCCGGTCCCGATCATCATTCCCTGCCACCGGGTTATGGGCAAAGGCGGTAAATTAACCGGCTATTCCGGCGGCAACGGTGTCGAAAGTAAAAAATTTTTGCTCGATCTGGAAAAAACAACCCTCAACGGGTCTGTTGACAATTAAGTTTATTCCACTGCAGTCACTTCGGCGTTGGCCAGTTTTTCTATTTTGAAATTACTGTAACCATAAAGCACCGAGACAACCGGACAAAGCAGATTGAAAAAGCAAAAAGGGATAAAAGCGTAGGGCGATACCCCGAGCGCGCCATACATATATACCGCGCAGGTATTCCACGGCACCAGAACCGAGGTTACCGTCCCGCTGTCCTCAAGCACCCGCGACAGGTTTTTGGCCGCCAGATGTCGCCGCTGATATTCCAGCCGAAACATTCGGCCCGGCAAAACGATCGATATATATTGATCCGCCGTTAATATATTCACCCCGATACAGGTCAGAACCGTGGTCAGGATCAACGACCCCGTTGACCGGGCCATTGAAATCGCGCCATCAATGATACGCTTTAACATGCCCAGACTTTCAAGAATTGAACCAAACGTTATCGCGCAAATGATCAGCCAGATGGCATATAGCATGCTAGACATACCGCCCCGGCTGAGTAAATTATCCAGCGGTGCATCGCCGGTATCCGACACAAAACCACCAAATAACGCTCGCCATACCCCGTCAAACATCGTGAGAATACTTATCTGATCCGCACCGACAAATTTAAGGATGACATCCTGCTGAAAAATAATGGCAAACAGCCCGCCAATCAAGGCGCCCGTCATGATGGTTGGAAAGGCCGGCAGCCTCTTATACGCCATGTAAAACACCACAGCCATCGGGATCAACAGATATGGCCCAATATGAAAATGTTCCTTCAACAGGGTCAGTTGTCCCTGAATATTATCCTTAGACTCCACCACTTCAGAAAACAGGCCGATCATAAGATATAATATCAGGGCAATGATAATCGCTGGAAATGTCGTCCAGACCATATGACGAATATGACTGAACAGCTCGGAACCAGCAACGGCCGGCGCGAGATTCGTGGTATCAGACAAAGGCGACATTTTATCGCCAAAATAGGCCCCGGAAATAATCGCTCCTGCTGTGATGGCCGGAGACAATCCTAATCCGGCGGCAATGCCCATCAAACCAACCCCGATGGTTCCGGCTGTCGACCAGCTGCTGCCAATACTGACTGCGCTCACCGCACAAAGAAGGCAGGCGGTGACATAAAAAAAGTCAGGGTTGATAATCTGCAGCCCGTAATAAATCATCGCCGGCACAGTTCCCGACAATATCCAAGTGCCGATCAAGGCCCCAACCATCAATAAAATAAGCAAGGCATTAACGGTGTTGGCGATACCGTGAGCAATCGCTTTTTCGATCTCGCGCCAGGTAAAGCCGTTTTTCCAGCCGATCAGAAGCGCCCCCCCCGCGCTGATCAATAACGACATTTGACTGGCGCCGCTTTGGGTATCGTCACCATAAATAGTGACCGATAAAATAAGAAACACCATCAAAACCACAACCGGAATCAATGACTCCAGCAAGCTCACCCGATAGGTCTGTTTTTGATTATTTAACTCTGGCTGTTGTGACATGGCCATTCAGGTATTTTTAATTATTCATGGAATTATAAAATTCCTCATTATTTACGGTGTCTTTGATTTTACCTATCAAAAACTCCATGGCATCGACAGAGCCCATCGGCATAAGGATACGGCGCAGCATATACATTTTTGCGAGCGTCGCTTTATCTAACAGCAATTCTTCCTTACGGGTGCCGGATTTGATGATATCAATCGCCGGGAAGACACGTTTATCACTGATCTTGCGGTCCAGCACAATTTCAGAGTTGCCGGTGCCTTTAAATTCTTCAAAAATAACCTCATCCATACGGCTGCCAGTATCAATCAGGGCGGTGGCAATAATGCTTAAAGAGCCACCTTCCTCAATATTACGGGCCGCCCCGAAAAATCTTTTTGGCCGCTGCAGGGCATTTGCATCCACACCGCCCGTCAAAACCTTGCCTGAACTTGGAATCACCGTGTTATAGGCGCGCGCAAGCCTGGTGATACTATCCAGCAGGATCACCACATCCATTTTATGTTCCACCAGCCGTTTGGCTTTCTGAATAACCATTTCTGCCACTTGAACATGGCGGGTTGCCGGCTCATCAAAGGTGGAGCTGATCACCTCACCCTTAACCGAACGGCGCATATCGGTCACTTCTTCCGGGCGTTCATCAATCAACAGGACAATCAGAAATACATCCGGATGATTTTCCGTGATCGCATGGGCTATATTCTGCAACAACACCGTTTTACCGGTGCGGGGCGGGGCGACGATGACGGCGCGCTGTCCCTTGCCAATGGGGGCCACCAGATCAATCACCCTGGCGGAATTGTCTTTCACATCAGGTTCTTCCCGATCAAGCTTGAATTTATCGTCCGGATGCAGCGGGGTAAGATTATCAAAATGAACTTTATGACGCCCGGCTTCCGGATCATCAAAATTTATTTGCGATACTTTAAGCAGGGCAAAATATTTTTCGCCTTCTTTTGGGCCGCGAATCTGGCCCTCTACCGTATCGCCCGTACGAAAGCCAAAACGACGAATTTGGCTTGGACTGACATAAATATCATCCGGCCCCGGCAGATAATTGGCCTCTGGCGAGCGTAAAAACCCAAAACCATCCTGCAATACTTCGATCGTCCCGCCGCCGGTGATTTCTTCCCCTTTTTCAGCCAGCTCCTTCAGGATGGCAAACATCATGTCCTGCTTGCGCATATTGCTTGCATTTTCAACATTAAGCTCTTCTGCCAAAAGGAGCAAAGTGCTGGGCGTTTTCTTTTTAAGTTCCAGAAGATTCATAAGGGATATCCATGGGATGTTATAAGGGGGAATATAGCTGTTGGCCTTGTCGATATTGACAAAAAAGAATTTGACGTACGTGTCACGGGATGTGGGTTATACTAGAGAAAATAATGTGTTTTAATGCTGTAATTGTACCTATAAATATATAATAGCGTAAAAACATTCTAAAAGAAAGACTGTTTTCTAGGCTGCAAATATCCGCCTGTCAATGCCTAAAAAGGTTTCATGACGACAAGTAATATAATGATGATCATCAACACAGTGGGAATCTCATTGACCCTACGGTAGAATTTTTCGTTATGACTATTTTCATCCCGGGCAAATTGTTTGCGCCAGCGCGATAAAAATCCGTGAAAGCCGCTCATTAAAATGACACATAGAAATTTAATCTGAAACCAGTGCTCTGCCCATAAATTCTGAGAAAAAGCCAGACATAACCCCAGTATCCATGCCATGATCATCGCAGGATTTATGATGATCCGGATCAGTTTATATTCCATTTCCTTGAACATTTCGGACGTCTCTGAACCTGCCTCAAGCCTTGTATGATAAACAAACAGGCGCGGCATATAGAGCATTCCCGCCATCCAGCTGATCACCGCAATGAGATGAAACGCCCGTAGTAGTAGATAATATTCTGCTAAAAATTCGCTCATTAAACGGTCCCTCTTACCAATTTTGCCAAGGCAGAAATATAGGCTTTATGGCAGCCAATCGCCGCAATTCTGATATAGGCCTTAACCCCGCTTTGCTGGGCAATTTCCAAATAGTCCATATCCAGCTCGACCAGAGTTTCCGAATGTTCCGAAACAAAGGCGATCGGTACAATAATAATAGATTTTCCGTCCGCCCCGGCCCGTTTTATCTCCTCTTCCGTATAGGGCTCAATCCATTTTAGCGGCCCGACCCGGCTTTGAAAACATACCACATGATCCGGATGGCCCAGCTTTTCCTGAATCGCCCGGCAAGAGGCTTCAACCTGATCCCGGTAAGGATCTCCAGCCTCAATGATTTTTTCTGGCAACCCGTGAGCAGAATAGAGAATACGGTAGTTTTCCAGATGATCAAGCTTTGCCATTTCCTGCTGTATCAAACTGACATGGGCCTCAATAAAACCAGGCTCTTGCGGATAATCCTTGATGGCGCGGTACGGCTGATCAAGCCCGGCCTTTTGCGCATTACTCATCCAGTCTATCAGTGATGATCCAACGGTTGTGATCGAATAATGGGGATATAAAGGCAATAGAACCAGTCTATCCGGGCCAAAGTTTTTTACCTGCGCCGCCGCCTCATAGGAAAAAGGATGCCAATATCGCATCGAAATAAAACACTTATATGCCGCATCCCCCCCCTCATTCAACAAATTCTCCAGTGCTTTTGCCTGTGCTTCACTCTGTTCCAGAATGGGTGATCTTCCACCAATTTTTTGATATATCTGCCGGGCAATTGGCGCGCGTTTTCTGGATATGACCTTTGCCACCAACCAACGAAGCGGGTTTTTCAGGGCAATGATCGCCGGGTCATAAAATAAATTAAATAAAAAAGGCTTCACTGCTTTAAGAGAATCCGGGCCGCCTAAATTAAATAAAATAACGGCGATTTTTTCTTTTTTATGAGAAATATTTGGCATTATTATCTTTTATAGTCCCGGACTAACGCGGAAACCCGCGCGACATTTTCCGGCGGTGTTTGCGGCACGATACCATGACCCAGATTAAAAATAAACGGCCCGCCGCTAAAACATTCCAGAATTTCCCTCACCCGACCATCCAGCATCTTGCCACCAACAACCAATAACAAAGGGTCCAGATTGCCCTGTATAGGGCATAAGCTCTGCACATGGTCCCGAACCCACGGGAGAGGCATTGTGGTGTCTATTGACACCGCTGTGACGCCCGTCGCCCGTATATAATCCGGATAACGACTTCCCGCGCCCTTTGGAAAGCCGATGATCGGCACATCCGGGTAAAGCTGGCGAATAGTCTCAATGATTTTCCGTGCAGGCTCAATCGCCCATTTTCTAAATTGATCATCTGGCAGATTGCCGGCCCAGCTATCAAAAAGCTGAATAACCTCGGCCCCCTGCCTGATCTGCTGGATAAGATATTCAGAAGTGGCTTTAACCAATAGATCAATTAAACTTTGAAAAACCTCTTCCTGCTCGTAAGCCAATAGTCTAGTTGCGGCCTGATCGGGTGAACCGCGTCCGCCAACCATATAAGTGGCCACAGTCCAGGGCGCACCGGCAAAACCTATTAAAGCTGTGCTGCTGGGGATTTCCGTGCAAAGTCGGCTAACCGTTTCATAAACCGGCGCCAAACAGTCATGAAATTTTTCCATGCTAAGCCGATTTATTTTATCTGCCGTGTCTACTGGCGTTAAAATCGGCCCTTCTCCCTGCCGAAATTCCAGATGTTGGCCCAAGGCCTGCGGAACAACAAGAATATCCGAAAATAAAATGGCCGCATCCATGTGATAGCGGCGCAAAGGCTGCAGAGTAACTTCTACGGCAAAATCCGGCGTATAACATAAATCAAGAAATGAGCCCGCGGTTTTACGACGTTCCATATATTCCGGTAAATATCGACCAGCCTGACGCATATACCAAAAGGGTATATTATCAGTGGTGTTGCCTTGCAGGGCCTGAAGAAAAAGTTTGTTATGTGTCATATAAATCTCGATCGGAGTTATACACTGAAAAGAAACCTTCTTCTTAATTTATTTATAAATAAAAAGATAGTTGTTGTTAAGAATCCCTGTGAATAAAGGGGATTAAAAGTTATCCTCATTATCATGAACAGAATAGGCTTAAAAATATTTTTTTATCACATAGCGGATTTGGTGGCATAAGTCTATGGATAAGCCTTAAAGTCCAAGGTAATAAAACAGTGTTATAAAAATGTGAATAAGGGGGATATAGTTTTTATTGACAAGGAAAATAAAAAGACTTTCTGATTCCCACAGGCAGGAAAAATATTTATCCTTAGGGGGAAAAAATAGATATAAAAAAAGAAAAGGCTGTATAGATTTTTTGCTTTTGAAAAATAACACGGGTTATCCCCATAATTAAGATTTCGGCATAAGGCGAATTTAAAGATTAAAATCAATTTACTTATTATAAATGGATCAAAAAATGAAAGATGTTCATCTTCATCTGGTGTCTGATGCCACAGGAGATACGCTGGAACAGGTTGCCAAAGCTGCCCTTGCCCAATTTCCCGAGGTCAAGGCCCTAAAGCATTATTGGCCGATGATCAGAACCGCCCGTCACATGGAAAGACTGATACCGGAGATTAATGAAAAACCCGGCATTGTCATGTTTACTCTGGTTAATCAGGACATTGAAGATGTCTTGGTTGAAGCCTGCAAAAAAAACCATTGGCCGTATATTTCAGTTCTCCACAGTATCATTCGCGAATTGGGCCATCATCTGGGTCAGAAAAGCATTGCCCGGCCCGGCCTTCAACATGAAATGAATGACGAATATTTTGAGCGGATTGATGCCATGCAATATACCCTGATGCATGACGATGGCCAGAATCCGGAAGGCATAAAAGATGCGGATATTATTCTGCTTGGTGTATCACGGACGTCGAAAACACCAACCAGCGTCTATTTGGCCAATAAAGGCATGAAAACAGCGAATGTACCTATTGTACCCAACCAGGATCTGCCACATGAACTGGATAATATCAATGGTAAGTTTGTGGTTGGCCTGATCAATAGTGTCGACAGGTTGGTCCAGATAAGGCGTAATCGTTTATTGTCCCTGCAGGAGAAAAAAGAAACCACCTATGTTAATGAAGAGGCCATAAAACGGGAAGTACAACAGGCCCGGCGGCTTTTTTCCGGGCGCGGATGGCCGGTGATTGACGTGACCCGCCGTTCCATTGAGGAAACGGCGGGGGCCATTATGAAACTGAAATATAAATTTGATAGTGATAAAGAAGCTGAAAAATAATCGTCTCTCACCGCAAAAGTCTCTGGAGCTTGTTTTGGCTTCCGCCAGCCCGTCCCGGCGAGCGATGTTAAAAAAATCCGGCATAGATTTTTTGGTTGAGGCGGCCGATATTGACGAAGCGGCCGTGAAAGATACGATGGCCCGGCACGGCGCAGCACCGGATAGGATTTCTGAACAGCTGGCGATCAATAAGGCGCAGGCCATTGCCCCTCATCATCCGGGCAAGATCATACTCGGCGCCGATCAATTGCTGGTTTGCGCGGGACAAACATTTGACAAGCCCCGCGACTTGGCCGAAGCGAAAGCCCATTTGCAGTTTTTTTGCGGCAAAAGTCATTATCTCTATACCTCCTATGCCATGATTTTGGATCAGGAAATTCTGGTTTGTGAAACGGTGTGTCCCTGCCTGACCATGCGGGAATTCAGCGCGGCATTTTTGGCGGCCTATTTAGAAAAATCCGGTGAGCGAATTTTGGGATCTGTTGGCTGTTATCTGTTGGAAGACCTGGGGCCGCAGCTTTTTTCTGAAATAGACGGCGATTATTTTGCCATTCTTGGGCTGCCGCTGTTAAATGTGATGGAAAATTTGCGAAAACGGGCTATCCTGATTTCATGATGACAGACATAAAAAATAAGGGCCGCAAGGTGAAAACGGGCGTGGTTGGCTGGCCGATCCGCCATTCTTTGTCGCCGCGCCTGCATGGATACTGGCTGAGGCAATATGGCATAGCCGCAGAATATCTGGCGTTTGAGGTAAGGCCAGAAGATTTGGGCCCTTTCCTCAAAACTCTGGCTGAAAAAAATATCATTGGCCTTAATCTTACGGTGCCGCATAAAGAAATCGTCTTGCCCTTTCTGGACGAAGTGGACGAAATTGCGCAGAAAATAGGGGCGGTAAATGTCATCACGGTTCAAAAGGACGGCCGTCTTTTTGGTACCAATACCGATGGATATGGTTTTTTAACCAACCTTAAAATCAATGCGCCGCAATGGACGGCAGAAGATGGCCCTGCCGTGATCATAGGTGCGGGCGGCGCGGCGCGGGCCGCCATAGTTGCCTTGCTGGATGCGGGTATTTCGGAAATACGTCTGATCAACCGGACGCGGCAGCGGGCTGAAAGCTTGGCCGAAATATATGATGATCCCCGGATTATTGTTGGTGATTGGCAAGATCGGTCTGATCAGCTGTCGGGCGCGGCATTACTGGTCAATACGTCTGTTCTTGGTATGTTGGGCCGCCCTCCCCTGGCTATTGACCTGTCTGAATTGCCGGTCTCTGCTGTGGTTTATGATATTGTTTATAATCCCTTGGAAACCGGACTGCTAAAACAGGCAAAATTACGTGGTAATCCCTATGTTGATGGATTGGGGATGTTGTTATATCAGGCAGTACCGGCGTTCCGATCATGGTTTGGTCAAGAGGTGAGCGTTGATCAAAAGTTGCGCCATTATGTCCGTAAGGGATTGGCGCAATGAAGGATAATGGCCTTATTGTGATCGGCTTGACTGGCTCTATAGGTATGGGAAAGTCGGAAACCGCCAAAATGTTTCAGCGCGCCGGCGTGCCGCTCTTTGATTCCGATGCGGCGGTGCATATTCTCATGGGCAGGAACGGCAAAGCCGTTCATCTGGTGGAACAGGCCTTTCCCGGTGTTTTGGGTCAGGACGGTGTTGACCGCACAGCTTTGGGCCAAAGGGTTTTTTCTGATGCGGCGGCGTTAAAAAAACTGGAAGCTATCCTGCATCCAATGGTTGCGGGCATGCGGCAGGATTTTTTTGAGCAATCAAAGGCTGAGGGTCATGATCTGGTCGTGATGGATGTGCCGCTGTTATTTGAAACCGGCGCTGATGCCCAGTGTGATTATACTGTGGTTGTTACCGTTCCGCCAGCCGTGCAGCGGCAAAGGGTTCTGGCGCGGCCCAACATGAGCCGTCAGAAATTTGAGGATATTCTGTCCAGTCAAATGCCTGATGCTGAAAAAAGACAGCGGGCCGATTTTGTGGTTCAAAGCGATCAGGGTATCAGCTATGCTGAGGATCAGGTCACGGAGCTAATTGAAAAAATTCGCAAGTAGGAAAGAGATAGATGCGGGAAATAGTATTTGATACGGAAACCACCGGCTTTGACCCTTTTACCGGCGATCGATTGGTGGAGATCGGCTGTGTTGAGGTTGAAAATTATCTGCCTACAGGCAGAAATTTTCATCAACATATCAATCCTGAACGGGATATGCCGGACGGGGCCTTTCGTATTCACGGATTAAGTGCGGAATTTCTCAAAGAGTTCCCGATATTTTCTGAAATCTATCCGAAATTTATCGATTTTATCGGCGATGCCAAGCTGGTGGCCCATAACGCTGACTTTGATATGAAATTTATCAATTGGGAATTGTCACAGGTGGGGCACGCGCAAATCGCCCAAAGCCGGGCGGTGGATACGCTTGAAATAGCCCGCCGGAAATTTCCCGGCTCGCCCAATACGCTGGATGCGCTCTGTAAAAGGTTTTTCATCGATAATTCAAGCCGTGTTAAACACGGGGCCCTGCTTGATGCGGAATTACTGGCGGAAGTTTATCTGGAATTGATGGGGGGACGCCAGCGTGGGTTTGCCCTTGATGGGGCGGAAAAAACAGTCACTGCGGCGGCGGGGGCCACGACCGAGAAAGAGCGGGTGCATCATGCGGCGCGTCCCCATAGCGCGACGGACGAAGAATTGGCCCATCATCGGGCCTTTGTGACGTTAATGGGGGAGAAGGCACTTTGGACGGATTTTAAAAAATAAAACCTCCAGCCAAATAGGCTGAAGGTTTTAAAAACGATTACAGGCTTTTAAGGTCAGGCCCTATTAATTAACAACCACATCATCTGTGGTTGCAGGCTGCTCCTGCATTTTCTGCATCTGCTGCTGATATAAAGCGGCAAAATCAATAGGCTCCAGCATCAGGGGCGGAAAGCCGCCGTCTCTTGTTACATCGGCAACGATGCGCCGCGCGAAGGGAAAGAGCTGACGGGGGGCTTCAATCATCAGAAACGGCTGCAGGGTATTTTCTGGCAGGTTTTTTGCGGCAAAAAGACCGGAATAGACCAACTCGGCGACGAAAGCTGTATCTTCGCCTGCTTTGGCCGTTGTGGTGATTTTCAGGTCAACCTCATAAACATCTTCCCCTACGGCTTTGGCATTCAGATTAACATTGATGTCCATGGCCGGTTTTTCCTGAGACAATTTTTGTAATGTCTGGGCGGGCGTAGGGTTTTCAAAGGACAGGTCTTTGATATATTGCCCAAGGATGCCAATTTGTGGGCCATTATTCTCTATAGCATTCTCTACAGTATTCTCTGCGGCATCGCCGGCGGTGTTTTCAGTTTCGTCTGACATAAATATATCCCAATTGCTTTCGTGGTTTCCTATAAAAACATGTGGCTAACACGGATTGTGCTTTAGCACAAGCCGAAGATGGCGCATTGCGTAAAATATTGACCATATGACCATCTTTCTGACTCGTTATGATCGGCGTTAATTTTTATGGTCAATATTTTTCGATTTGTCCGCATCTTCTTTAAATTCGCCCTCGATGATGATTCCCTCATGAGATGATGGGTTATTTTTACGTTCTGAGGGGCCTTGGTAAAAAGCCGTGCGGATATTATTCACAATGATTTTACCCAGCACGGCACGGAATGGCGGGATGGCCAAACAAACGGCGATGCTATCAGTAATAAACCCCGGAAGCAGGAAGAAAAGTCCGGCGACCAACAAAAAGAAGCCATGGAGAATATCCTCCACCGGGCTTTCCCCATGCTGTAATGTCTGATGCATACGGTTCATGACCACCAGTCCCTGTTGCCGGATCAGATAGATTCCGATAACGGCGGTCAACAGCGTCAGCAGTAACGCCTGAAACCCACCAATGGCGTTGCCAACCTCCAGAAAGACTAGAAATTCCAGATAGGGGACGGCAAGCAGAATAATTAATATCAGTAACGGCATAATCTATGGCTCTTTTATAGTGAACATCTTTTTATTTTTCGATAAAATAAAAAGGTGTATTTAACTTTATCCCAATAGGCCTTATATATTATGTTATATAAGACTTATCCATCTTTCGCCAAGATGTAGAACAGGAAAAAAATGCAAACAGAATCTGAAAGCCTCGAACTTATCATTATTTTGGCACTGGTTGCTGTCTTTATTTTGTTTCAGCTGCGCCGCACGCTGGGCAAGAAAACGGGCTATGACCCTTCCAAAGATCAGCCTGAGGATTCGTCCTATCCGGGTCAGGCCAAGCCAAAAAACGGTCAAAACAAGAATCAAAATAAAAGTGAGAATGAGGATAATGTTTATCCTCTTCGGCCCGAAGAGGCACAGATTGCGCCAGCCGCTAACTTGGGTCTGGCAAAATCATCGCCGTTTTATGGGGTCATTGAAAAGATAAATCAGTTTGATCATGACTTTAACATGCGCATATTTTTTGATGGGGCGGAATATGCCTATGGCCTGATATTAAATTCTTTTTGGGCCAAGGACAAAAAAACCCTGCGCAGTATGTTAAGTCGGCAGGTCTATGACCAGTTTGACGGGGCGATTGATCTGATGGAACAAAAGAAGTTGCATCATAAAAACAAGCTGATGGATATTGAAAAAATCGACCTTGTTGAGGCGACACTGACCGGCTCGCTCGCAGAAATTACCGTTGAATTTACCAGCCATATGATTATGTCTACCCTGAATGCGGACGATAAAATTATTGAAGGCAATGCGGATCGGACGATTAAAATATCTGACATATGGACATTCTGCCGGGATGTTAAGAGCGCGGATCCCAATTGGACGCTGGTTGCAACGCGAACCGGTTAAATTTAAACCGTAAAAAGCCATAAATGATGTGGAAATCTTTTCTTATAACCGGTGTGGGCGTTTTATTTTTTCTGTCGCTGTGGATTTTGATAAAGGGTGACGGCACTGAAAAACCGCCTGAATTTACGGCGGTTGCCTATGGCGATTTGAAAAATTGGTCACGGGATCCGCAAAAGCAGGCCTTGGCGGCGTTTAAAAAATCCTGCGGCAGTTTTTTGTCGAAACCAGCCGGGAAAAAACTTAAACCGGAAAAGTTAGGCGGAACAGCCGCAGACTGGCACCCGCCCTGCCGGATCGCCCGGGCGCTGGACAAGCCTACAGACCATCAGGCGCGGCATTTTTTTGAACAATATTTTACGCCTATCTCTTATGCTGAGGATATCGAAGGATTATTCACCGGATATTTCGCGCCTGAATATCACGGCAGCCCGTTCGCGACAGAGCAATATAACACGCCCCTCTATGGGCTGCCGGAGGATTTAAAGATACTGGATCTTGGCCAATTTAGCGCCGACTTAAAGGGAAAATCAGTCGTCGGTCAAGTGAAGAACGGTGAATTTATCCCCTATAAAGATCGCCAGCGCATTGATCAGGGCGCATTGGATAATCAGGCGTTGGAACTGGTTTGGTTAAAGGATCCGACAGATGCCTTTTTCATGCATATCCAAGGTTCCGGCGTGATCCGTTATGAAAATGGCGAACGTCGGCTCTTCGGTTATGCGGGAAAGAATGGCAAGGCTTATCGTGCCATTGGCCGATTTTTAATCCAGAGCGGAGAAATTAAGCCAGCCGATATGTCGATGCAGGCGATCCGCCGCTGGATCAAGGATAATCCCTTGCAGGCCAAGGCATTAATGTGGAAAAACCCCTCATATGTTTTTTTCCGGCCGATGACCACAGATGTCCCGGTCGGGGCGATGAATATAGAATTGACCCCCGGAAGGTCGCTCGCCATTGACCCCGAATTTGTGCCGCTTGGCATCCCGCTTTGGCTTGACCTTAAATCATCGACAGAAAATTCTGACCCCATTCAGCGGCTGGTCATTGCGCAGGATACGGGCGGGGCTATCAAAGGCCGGGTGCGGGGCGATGTTTATTGGGGTATTGGCGATGATGCCGGACTGATGGCGGGCCCAATGAAAGACCGGGGCCGCTATTATTTTCTATTGCCGAACCCTTTGGCTCAGCGCCTGCTGTCTGAGGTGAGGAACCCGGAATGAGCGGTAAAAAACCACGGGATGCTTTAAGTCAGGAGGATAAAAAGCTTTGGCAAAAAGTCACCGAAAATATTACCAGAATGAACAGCAATCAGGCGGCCGCCCCCCTGGTGCGCAAGTCTTTTTATGTTGACCGGGCTTTCAGCCCGGCCTCGTTTCAGCGCGTCATTCCGGCCCCTGCCGGGCAGCGCGAGGAAGCACCCTATACACTCAAAGATGCTGATCATAATTGGCAACAAAGATTACGCCGGGGCAAGGTAGCGCCTGAGGGAAGAATCGATCTTCACGGCATGTCGCAAGACCGGGCTTATGATGCGCTTTTGCGCTATATTGAAACAGCCCATAAGCGCGGCAAACGGATTATTCTGGTGATTACTGGCAAGGGCGGCAAAAAATCAGATCACGCTGATTATGATAGAGCAAGGGGCATATTGCAAAGCAATGTACCCAGATGGTTGTCTCAGGCACCGCTGGCGGCGCGAATTGTGTCCTACATGTCTGCCAATGGGGCGGATGGCGGGGACGGCGCACTATATGTGGTTCTGAAAAGAGGCCGGAGTGCGTCATGACGCCATTTGGCAAAAAAATAAGGCAGCTTAGGGCGGATAAGGGCATTAATCAAAAAAAAATGGCCGCTGATCTGGATATCAGTCCGGCCTATTTATCGGCACTGGAACATGGTCACCGGGGGCAACCAACCTGGGCCCTGGTGCAGCGGGTGATCAGTTATTTTAACCTGATCTGGGATGATGCGGAGGAAATTGAGCAGCTGGCCCGTCAGTCGCACCCCAAAATCACGCTGGATACATCAGGACTGTCATCGAAAGCCGTGGTAATGGCCCATCAGCTGGCGGTTAAAATTCGCGGTCTTAGCCCGGATAAAATAGCGGAAATATCCAAAATACTTGACAAAGAATAGGCCCCGTGCCGCTCATTCATTGGGGGTGATCAAAATAGAGGTGATTTGGTTGCGGCGTCTTTTGAGCACCTCAAAGGTAAAGTTTGGCCGGGACGATTCTTGGGTGAATTTTTGACCGGGCAAGGGAATAGTTTCGGCCATATCAATGACATACCCGGCGATGGTTATGGCATCCTCATCATTCAGATTCCAGTTAAACTGACGGTTTAAATCACGAATTGGCGTATCACCCTGAACAATGACAGCACCATTCTGCAGCGTTTTTATTTCATCGGACGAGGCATCATGCTCGTCATAAATTTCGCCGACGATTTCTTCCAGAATATCTTCCAGTGTTGATACGCCCATGAAAGCACCATATTCATCAACCACCAGTGCGAAATGGGAATTTTTCGACAAAAATTTCGCCAATTGTTCTTGCAGACTGGTGGTTTCAGGGACGAACCAAGGTTCATTGGCAATATGGTTAAAATCTATGCCCACGGCAGAACCATTGTTGGCTTGAATGGCCCGCAAAACTTCTTTGGCATGAATGACGCCGATAATGTTATCCGGGTCGCCCTGCCACAGGGGAAGCCGGGTGTGGGGGCTTTGCACAATTTGGCTAAAAATATCTTCCGCGCTGTCGTCCGCATTAATCATCTCGATATTTTTGCGGTGAACCATAATATCTTCAAGCTTGACATCCTGTAAATCAAGAATGCTGTCGAGCATATCCTTATTGTCTTTAATGAGCCCGCCTTCATGGGCCTGCAGGCTGATCGCCCCGCGAATTTCATCATGGGCCGAGAGAATTCTTTGACCGGTAATGGTAATGCCAAATAATTTTAAGGTGGCCCTGACGATAATCTGAACCAGCGCAACAATTGGTGCAAAGAGGATGACGGCCAGCTTAACGAAAGCGGCCGCCTTTAGCGCCACAGGTTCCGGGTTGGAAATGGCATAAGTTTTGGGCAGAACCTCAGCAAATATCAGCACCAATATTGTCATGACCAATGTGGCGTAGACCACCCCGATTTCGCCAAACATGCGGATAAAAAACGCCGTGGCAAGGGCAGAGGCCAGAATATTCACCAGATTATTGCCCAGCAGAATGGCGCCGATCAGCTTTTCTGAATTTTCTGTTAGCCGTTCCACCAGCATGGCCCGTTTGTTGCCGCCCCGGGCCATGCGATGAATACGCGATGGGGAGGTGGCCGTCAGGGCGGTCTCTGAACCGGAAAACAGGCCGGACAACAGGATCAGGAAAAAAATCGACCCGGAAAAAACAAGAATTTCTATGATTAAATCTGTGGTCATAAGGGCTATACCGAAAATAGTTTATTAAATGGGTTTGATGCTTAATTAAGGGCCGCCTGAAAAATATTTTTGACATCTTCGGGCTTTATATCTTTGCTTAAAAACGCTTTGCCAATGGCCGATAATAACACAAAATTTACCCGGCCCGCCGATATTTTTTTATCCTGCAGGGTGTGATTAAACAGCCGCTGCGCCGTTTGACCATCTTGTGATGTAAGGCGATGACTTTCTTTCATTCGGGTTGGCAGGGCGACTTCTTCCAGATGACGGCGAACACGGGCGGCTTCTTCCGGCGGACATAAGCCCATTTTTACTGACAGGTCAACGGCCATGACCATCCCAATCGCGACAGCCTCCCCATGGAGAAGCCGGTCAGAATAGCCGGTTTCCGCTTCCAGAGCATGACCAAAGGTATGGCCCAGATTAAGCAAGGCCCGATTGCCGCGCTCTTTCTCGTCCTCGGCGACAATCCGTGCTTTGGCACCGCAGCTGGTGAGGATGGCGGATATGCGGGCCTGATTGTCGCCGGCGATGATTTTATGGCCATTCTCTTCCAACCAGTGGAAAAAATCGCGATCGCCGATCAGACCATATTTGACCACCTCGGCATAGCCCGACAGCAGCTGCCTTTTGGGCAATGTGTCCAAAGTGGCCACATCGGTCAGAACAAGCCGGGGTTGGTGAAAGCTGCCAATCAGATTCTTGCCGCGCGGGCTGTTGATGCCGCATTTGCCGCCGACCGAACTATCCACCTGGGATAGAAGTGTGGTCGGAATTTGGATAAAATCAATGCCTCTTTGATAAACACTGGCGGCAAATCCCACCAGGTCGCCAATAACGCCGCCGCCAAAGGCAACGATCTTATCCTGTCGTTCCAGCCTAAGGGCGAGCAATTGATCCAGTAAATTTTCCAGCTGTTCAAAAGATTTCGTGGATTCTCCGGCCGGCAGGATAATGGTATCGAATGTGATTTTGGCCGCGGATAAAGATTTTTCAAGCCGGGGCAGATGATGCCGGGCGACATTTTCATCGGTGATGACCACCGTTCGCGGATTGGACAATAGCGGCGCAATGATAGTTCCGGCCTGATCCAAAAGTCCGGTATCAACATATATGTCATAGTTATGATCGGTAACGGAAACCGTTATTTTTTGGCTCATTTTCCGCGATTTTCTTTCATATTATCATCTTCTGGTTATATTTTTGGGGCAAGATATTGATTGAGTTTCCAGACAATATCATTGACCACCTTTTCATGGGGGCCAGCGCCGGTTTCGACGATTATCGCGGCCTGCCCATATACAGGATAACGTATTTTGGCCAAATTTCTTAATATTTCTTCGGGATTTCCGCCGCGCAGCAAAGGCCGAGTATTACGCCGGGATGTTCGTTCGACCAAAAGCTCTATATCTGCTTTTAACCACACTGTGATGGTATTTTCTTTTAAGTTCTTGCGGGTTTGCGGGTTCATAAAGGCACCGCCGCCCGTGCCGATAACATTCGGCTGATCAGATATTAACCGGCTGATGACCTTTCTTTCGCCCGTGCGAAAATCATCTTCACCGAATTTCTCAAATATTTCGCTGACGGTATGGTCTGCGGCGATTTCGATTTCCGCATCGGAATCGACAAAGTCAATGCCAAGTTTGCGCGCCAGACGGACGCCAATGGTGGTTTTTCCGCATCCCATAAGGCCGATTAAGGAAATACTTTTGGGTAAAGGATATCTTAGCCGGGCCGTGGGGGATTTTATTTTGGATTTCTGTACACGTTTCATGATGCTTTACTCTTAGCATGGCTTTTAAATATTGATATAAAGAAAAGTCATCAAAAGACCATATTTTTTAATAATGTTATCCCGCGACATAGGAAAATGACAGTAGGCTTTACGAGCGGGGATGATATGGTTAGAATGCAGGCCCAGCAAGCCAAGTCACGTGAAATAATAAGGAAAAAATAAATAATGGGTAAATTTTGGTTAACGATCATCCTCCTGATTTTATTAGCAGTTTGTGGCGGTGCGGTCTATTTATTGACGGTTGATATAGAACCGCCGAAAGAACAGGTGGAGAAAACCCTGCCTGATGACAGGTTTCCTCAATAAAATATAGCCAGAAAATATAGCCAGAAAATATAGCCAGAAAACATGAGCAGAAAAACACCCAAAATATAATTTCTATTGATCAGGAAAAAATATGATCCGTAAGAATCTTTCGCAGTGCATTCTTTTTACCCTCACCGGGATTTTTTTTCTGAGTCCGGCTCCCGTTTTGGCGGCGCAGGAAAAACAGGGGGAGTCTGCCGAAAATGCTCAGCTCGTGCCCGTGGTCAAAAAACGGGCTACCGGGCTACCAAAGTCTATTTTATTTCCTGCGGGGGAGCCTAGCCCTTATATTCCGCCAAAAATTCATGAGACAATCCAGGATAAAAAGCGTTTGCCAGAGGAAGATGCAGGCATGGAAGGGCAAGAGCCTTCCGAAAATTCGGTACCCTTGGATGGTTTTGCGGTGGAAGCTATCGAGCTGACCGCTGTTATTCCTGCGGCAAAAGGCATATTGAGAGCAGAGGACGGCGGATTGCCGATGACCCTGTGGCAGGGATCTGATTTGGCGCGTATCGAGAAATTGTTGTCATTGTTGTCTGTGCCAACCAAGTCACCGGCTATGTCGCATTTAACCAAAAGATTGCTCTTGTCTGCGGCTACAGTTCCCGCAGGAGGCCAAATTGACGGCCTGTTCAAAGAACAGCAACCTGAAGACATCAATCATTTTTTATCTTTAAGAATTCAAAAAATTGCAGAAACAGGCGACCTGAAACTATTGATGTCTTTTTTAAATTTACTGCCACAGGAAATCCATCAAAAATCCCCAATGGGATATGCCAAAATCAGTGATCTGATGTTGATGGCCGGTGATGTTGCCGCATCCTGTCAGATCGCGCGGCAAGCCATGGCGGACAATTTGACAGATTTATACTGGTTGCGGCTTTTGGCCTTTTGTCAGGCGATGGAAGGTAACAGGGAAGGGGCCGGCCTGACCATTGAACTTCTTATGGAACAGGGTGATACAGATTTTATTTTCTATGACCTGGTCAACAGGATTGCCCGGAAAGATAACGGGGAGGAGGACAGCCAGCATGCGTCATCCGGTTTGCGCCAGATGAATCCGCTGATTTATAGCATCTTGTCCATCTTGGAACAGCCCATTGACGCGAAGATGTTCACCGATGCCCCGCCGCTGGTGCTCTACGCGCTTTCTGGCAATGCCAATGTGCCAAAGGAGGACCGTCTCATGGCGGCGGCACAAAGTTATCAACAGGCAACCTTCCCTGTGGATAAGCTTATTCCCCATTTTGGCAGTATAAATTTTTCTGACGATGAATATGCCAATGCCGCTATCATCGCCAAGCAGGACGAAACGGTTATGGGCGATGTGCTGCTTTATCAATCTGCGGCGCGTCAGATTGACCCTGTGCAAAAAGCAGAAATCCTGAAAGTGATTTGGGAACGGGCGTCTTTGACGAGGGATTTACCGCGGGCAGCCCTATTGAATGCGCGGACGGTGCGGTCATTGACAGCTTCGGAAGATCTGTTGTTTCATGCCCATCATATTACCCGGGCATTATTGTTGGCAGGATCTGACAGGCAAGCATGGGATTGGTTTAATTTTGTCCGAACGACGGCTTTTACGGGCCATGTTGATGCCACCCGCGCCTTGGTGGATATCTGGCCGATGATGAGTGTTGCGGGCTTTGATAATGATATACCCTGGTCAAAGGAAATACTTGATTTATGGTGGAACGGGCAGATGGTTTTATCGCCGGCCCGGCGGCAAGAAAAAGCGGCGTTATTTTATGCCATCTCGGAAGCCTTGGGCCGGACGGTGCCGGATGTCATGTGGCAGGAACTTACCGGCCCGGCCCGGCAGGAACATAGCCGACCAATTCCGCTGGCCATTTGGCGGGGTATGATAAAATCAGTTGCGGAAGACAGGCTCGGGGAGACCATTTTGCTGTGCCTGTTGGCCGGCGATGTCAGCCGCGCGGGCCAGACCGAAGTCCTTGGCGGGCCATCAAACCTTGACCCCACGGGGGCAAGCGCTGTGATCAGAGCGATGCGATCCGTGGGATTGACGGCCGAGGCCCATAAGCTTGCCCTTGAAATTCTGGCCAACAATGGCTTCTGATCAGATTTTGGCCAACAGAATATTGATCAACCAGTTTCTGGAAATGCTGGGCGCGGAAAGGGCGGCAGCACAAAATACGCTGGACTCCTATGCCCGCGACCTTAATCATCTATCAGAAAATACCGCCCCTGGCCTGAAAGACATCAGCCGGGATCATGTGCGGGCCTATCTTGCCGCGCTGCAAAGGCAGGGCATGGCCCCCCGGACTCAGGCCCGCAAATTGTCCAGTTTAAGACAGTTTTTCAAATTTCTTTATGGCGAAGCTATCCGGGATGATAATCCGATACTTGGCATTGATAGCCCAAAAACTGGCCAATCCTTGCCTAAATTATTGAGCGAAGAACAGGTGGACAAATTACTGACACTGGCGCAAACGAAGGCAGAGGAAGCACCCGGCCTTAAGTCGCTCCGGCTTCACGCCCTGATGGAATTATTATATGCCACGGGGCTTCGGGTGACGGAACTTGTCAGCTTGCCGCTGGCGGCGGTGCGCAGCGGGCAGCCGTATATTTTTGTCCGGGGCAAGGGGGATAAAGAACGCCTGGTGCCGATGAATGCCCGCGCGATCAGGGCTCTGGATGCTTATATTGATGTCATGACGCCGCGCTCTGGTATTGATGTCACGCCGTCGCGCTCTGGCGGCAGCGGAAAATGGCTGTTCCCCTCGCGCGGCGTTAAGGGGCATTTGACCCGGCACCGCTTTGCTCAGCTGTTGAAGCAACTGGGGGAAGAGGTTGGTATCCTGCCCAGCCAGCTGTCGCCCCATGTTCTGCGCCATGCTTTTGCCACCCATTTGCTGTCTCGCGGTGCGGATTTGCGGGCAGTGCAAAAAATGCTTGGCCATTCGGACATCACCACGACCCAGATTTATACCCATGTGTTGGCAGAAAGATTGAAATCTCTGGTCCAGCAGAAACATCCTCTTTCCAAGCCATGAAATGGCGGTTATAAGAACTATTGAATTCACTCTATGGGATTTTTTTGAGAAATATATATGCTGACTTATCTGGATTTTGAAAAACCAATTGCCGAGCTGGAAAGCCGGATCCGTGATATGAGTAACCTTGAAAGCGGTGAAGAAATTAACATCGCCGAAGAAGTCACGCGGCTGGAGGCCAAAAGAGACAAACTGTTGCGGGATACGTATAACAAGCTCTCTCCCTGGCAAAAAATCAAGGTGGCGCGTCACCCGGAACGGCCTCATTTTAAAGATTATGTGGAACATCTGATAACTGACTTTATGCCCTTGGCCGGGGACCGGGCTTTTGCCGATGATGTGGCCATCATGGGCGGACTTGGCCGGTTTAAGGGCCAGTCGGTGATGATTATTGGCCATGAAAAAGGTCATGATACAAAAAGCCGGATCACACATAATTTTGGCATGGCCCGGCCCGAGGGCTATCGCAAAACCGTTCGTCTGCTTAAACTGGCCGAACAATTTGATATTCCTGTGATCACCTTGGTCGATACCTCCGGTGCCTATCCCGGTGTTGGTGCCGAGGAACGCGGGCAAGCCGAAGCCATCGCAAGGTCAACAGAAGCCTGCCTTGGCCTGAAAGTGCCCTTGGTGTCCGTCATCGTTGGCGAAGGCGGCTCAGGCGGTGCGGTGGCCCTTGCCGCTGGCAACCGGGTTTTGATGATGGAACATGCGGTCTATTCGGTCATATCGCCAGAAGGTTGCGCGTCAATCCTGTGGCGGACCGCCGACAAGGCGGAAGAAGCCGCAGGTGCCTTGAAGATCACGGCGCAGGATTTGTTAAAACTGAATGTCATTGATGACATTATTCCCGAGCCGGTTGGTGGTGCCCACCGGGATCACGCGCTCACCATGAAGACGATCCGCAAATCACTGGAAACATCCTTAAGTGCGCTTTCCGCCCTCAGCGGCGACAAATTAAGAAGCCTGCGCCGCGAAAAATTCCTCAATATGGGCAAGGTCGGGCTTTAGAGTGAATTCAATGGCACGCTGCGCCGTTTATCTTTGTCCAGAATAATCATGACAGAGGGAAAGAAGCCATTTTTTACCCGATCAGCGACAAAATTCTGGTCTTTTTGGCTTAATTTATCTCGGGCGGCTGATATGTCACTTTCTGAAATATCAGCCATGTTTTTTTGCTGTATGCGTAACATCCAGAAATAAACATCCCTATTTTGTTCATCATAGGCAGGGGTAAGCTTGAACAGGCGTAATAAGGCCTTGTCGGCGCGTATATCCCCCTCTTCTGCGGCAAGAAGTAGCAGACGGTTAGATACGCGTATGGCACGAGATGTAGCGCCGAATATTCCGAAATCAATGGAAAAAATGGGAAAGTCCTGCCTCAAGTCAGCGAATTCCTGACTGCGCAAGAGCATGGCTCGCAGGTAATGGGCCGGGCCGTAGTCATGGATTTCTGAGGCGATATAAATCCATTCATAGGCCATGGCCGGGTTTTTGTCGAAGCCGCCCGTGCCATCAAGCAGATGCCGGCCAACCTCAAAGACAGCCTTGCCGCCCTTGTTGTCAATCTGGATTAACCAGTTAATTTCCTGCATCATCGGCTCCGGCATGTTCCAGGGGCCGGTTGCGTGAAAAGCGGCTTGTCCAAGAATTTCCGCGTTGGTCATATGCCAGATATTTGGTGGGCCAACGACAGCGGGATCAAATTTATGCAGATGACGTTCCGTGCTGAGCCAGGGCCCCAAAGTGATTGCGGCCTGGTGAAATAATGCCTGAGCTTTATTTTTATCCTGAAAAACTCCCTGTCCGCGCCAATATAAAGTTGCCAGACGAAATTTTATATGGGCCATATGGCCGTAATATTCCGGGAATAATTTTAGGGGAACGCCATTGGAGACGTCTTTAAAATGACTTATTTCAGCTAATTCCGTCTGATAGATTTCGAAAGCCTTCTGAAAATCCTGTTCCCGGCATTTTCCCCGCATAAGGAGGTCGGCCTGCAGTATGTTATGGTTGTCATAGCGGGGAATAAATTCTTCTGTTTCAAGCGGCTTAAAAAAATCCTGACAACGGCCCGCCTCGAATGCCGCGCTGACCTGCATGTTATGTTGCCGTATTTTTTGTTCTCTTATATTGGCCTCATGGGCGTGCTGTTGCTTTCTCAACTGGCTGCGCTCTCTTAATTCTTCACCATATTGCAAGCTACGCTTATATTTATTTTCCAGAGAAAAATGGTTCAGTGCGGCAGCAATAAGAAGGCCCCCGGCGATGAGCGCGATGAACAACCATATTTGCGTGCGAGAAGACATGATAAAACCCCATAATGTTATTATTGAAAATTGTAGCAAGTTATTTAATGACATTCAACAACCCTTCTTTGCCGTATCATTCCTTCCTTAGAGGCTCTACTAAAATTTTAGGGGCTTGATGAAGTTGTTCTCTTTATATCCCTGAGTTTTGGGCGCGTGTGTTATGCAGTGCGATGCGTATATTTGATTGGGCATCGGGAAAGTGATGCAACGCACCCGCAAAATCATCCCGGTCAAATGGGCCAAATAGAAACAGAAAAATTCTGGGGCGGTTATGGGCTATTTTTAGGCAAGGTCATAAGAACAGAAGGCAGCCTGTTTTCTTTTACAGCCCGTTCCACAGATTCTATGTCATATTTACTCAGTTTTTTCCGCATTGCGGCGATGTCAGTTTCCGATACAGTATCACTCTTTTTCTGATGTAACCGCAGCATCCAGAAATAAATATTGTTATTTTTGTCTGTATGGTCGGTAGTCTGTTTGGCAAGATGTAATAATTCTTTATCGGCTCTTATATCTCCTGCTTTTGCGGCGCGCCGTAACATATCATTGGCGCTGTTAAGGATAGAGATTTTTTCACGGAATTTATTGAAATCTATCGAGAAAATTGGGAATTTTTGCTTTAAGTCACGAAATGGCTCATTACGAAGTAGCATGGCGCGCGGATAATGAGCCGGTCCATATCCATAAAAATGAGAGGAAATATAAATCCATTCATAGGCCATGACAGGGTCTTTCTCATACCCACCCGTACCGTGAAGAAGATGTAGGCCAATTTCTAAATAAGCTTTGCCGCCGTTTTTATGAATATCTTTTAACCAGGCAATTTGTTGGCTTAGGGGTTTTGGCATGTTCCACGGACCTGTGGCGTGGAAAGTTACATTTTCAAGAATATCCGCCTGTGGCATACGCCAGATATTTGCGGGGCTTGAGTTGAGGGCAGGATTCGTTGTCTCAAGATGTCGCTCTCTAGCGAGCCACGGCCCTAACATGATAGCGGCTTTTTTGGCCAGTGCCTGAGCTTTATTTTGGTCTTGGGTAACTCCCTGTCCCCGCCAATATAAAGTTGCCAGACGAAATTTTATATGGGCAATATGACCGTAATATCCTTCTAATAATTGTGAGAGAGTGTCTTTATTGCCATAATTATATATTTCTTTTAATTTTTTTTCATAAATAGCAAAGGCCTCAGAGAAATTCTGTTCCAGGCATTTCCCGCGCATATGGAGATCAGCCTTTAGGAGGATATTAGGGGTATTTAATGGCTCTTCAAATTTGAGTAATTTCAGCAAATCCTGACAACGCCCTTCCTTAAAAGCCGTGCTGACGCGTATATTATGTAATCGTCTTTTTTGTTCTTCTTTTTCAGCAGCTTGCCGCATCTCTTTTCTAAAACGTTTTTCTTTTTCGGTAGCCTCTTCTATATCGCTCGCCACCCGCTTAAGCTTGTTCTCCAGAGAATAATAGTCCAGCACGATAGCAACAAGAAGACTCCCGATGATGAGCGTAATAAACAATGATATTAGCGTGCGAGAAGACATAGCATAATCCCATAGGGTTATTTCCAGAAACGGTAGAAAATTATCCCATTAGTTCTATTTTCCATTATCCACAGTATCATTCTTTAGAAAAAATTAAAGCTGAAACCGCATGGCCGGGATATATTTGTTTCCTTTATGTTCTTGACTTTTCGGGGTCGATATGCTAGTCATTTAATTAGTAGGGAGATTTCCTCCTGACTTCAACCATACAATTATTAATCACAATTTAATTAACTTATACTCGTATAAGGGAGATTTTCTATGCGTAAATCGCACAGTTATGCCATGCTTTCTGTTGAGAAATATTTACGTTATGGCGTAAAAGATAGTTCTATTGTAACAAAAAACAACGCGGAGCAAAAAACAGACTTGATGCCGGAATGCGAAAGGGTGTTGACAGAGTTTCGTAACGCTAATCTTGACCATATCGATGCTACTAGAAAGGTTTTTCAATTGCAAAACGACATGAAAAAAATACTTTTTGACATTGAAAATAAGCTTGCCGATATAGTGGCCCCGGAAAATAGTGAGGTTTTTAAGGTCATTATTCGCATAATACCGTTTATTAGAAGGTTAAGGAAAACGCAATCTAATAGAGAATTTATCTCAGCAGGCAGTGGTATTTTAGGGAGTTTGATAAAAATTTCTGATTTATATACCCCAGTGAGAAAGGCAACGGCAAAATATGCTAAAATGCAAGACGAGCAAATTTTCTGGAGTAAAAAGATGATCAGGCGTGGAAGACGGAAGGACAGGTTTTATCTGCAATATAGAAATATGGCTTGTCCTATTGGTATACTTCAGCGATTTGTTGACGAGGATGAAAGAAAATGAGGCGGGGCATTTTTTTTAAAGGTTTTTTATAAATCATTTCTGTTTTTTTAAACCCTACAACGCACCGTGACAATGTTTGTATTTTTTACCGCTGTTGCAGGGGCAGGGGTCGTTGCGGCCGACTTTTTGGGCGGCGGCTGATATCACTTTGCCGTGGCAATGTTTGTATTTTTTGCCTGATCTGCAAGGGCACGGCGCATTGCGGGGTACCCTTCCCCATGATTTTGGATCATCGGGGTCGAGGGCGGCGGCACCATTTTCGCCGGTTGTGGCATCCATATGGCTTGTTCTTAAAACCGAGAGATCAGGGTCTTTTAATTCCGGCACGGGCTGCTCGGTCTGAATTTCAATATGGGACAGGAGCATCACCACATTGTCGCGGGTCTCATCGAGCATATTTTCAAACATGGTAAAGGCTTCGGTCTTATACTCATTGAGCGGGTCACGCTGGCCGTAAGCGCGCAGCTGGATCACCTGCCGCAGATGATCAAGCTGGGAGAGATGCTCTTTCCAATAGCGGTCAATGGCCTGAAGCAACAGGCTGCGTTCTATCTGTCGCATGATGTCCGGGCCAAGGTCGGCGGCGCGTTTCGCCATAAAACGGTCTGTCTCGTCAATCAGCCGGTCTTCAAAACCGTCGGCATCGATGCCTTCTTCGTTGATCCAGTCCTGAAGTCCGAAATCCCGGCCAAAGATGCGGGTTGCCTCCTCGCCCATTCCCGTGACATCCCAATCCTGGGGATAGGCGCGGGGCGGAATATGCCGTGTCACCAGATCATCCACCACCTGCATCCGCATATCGGTTAAGGTTTCGGTCAGGTCATGGCTGATCATCACTTCCCGGCGTTGGTCATAGATCGCCTTGCGCTGATCATTCATGACATTGTCGTATTTCAGCAGGTTTTTGCGAATTTCATAGTTGCGGGCTTCGACTTTTTCCTGTGACTTTTCCACCGCCCGATTGAGCCAGGGATGAACCAGAGATTCGCCCTCCTCAAAGCCGAATTTCTGCATCAGGCCGTCCATACGCTCCCCGCCAAAGATACGCATCAGGTCATCTTCCATGCTGAGGAAGAATTTGGAATGGCCGGGATCGCCCTGCCGGCCTGACCGGCCGCGCAGCTGATTATCAATGCGGCGGCTTTCGTGGCGTTCTGTCCCCAACACATAAAGTCCGCCAGCGTCCAGAACCTTTTGTTTTTCTTCGGCGACCTCTGCGGTGATTTTTTGTCTGGTTTTCTCTCGGGACGTCTCGTCAATATCATCAATTTCGGCGTCGAGCCGCATCTCAAGATTGCCGCCCAACTGAATATCGGTGCCGCGCCCCGCCATATTGGTGGCGATGGTCACCGCATTATACCGTCCGGCCTGCCCAATGATATAAGCCTCCTGCTCATGGAATTTGGCATTCAGGACATTATGGATGATTTTGCGTTCATTAAGCATATCGGACAGATATTCTGACCGTTCAATGCTGACCGTGCCGACCAAAATAGGTTGTCCGGCCTTTTGGCATAGTTCAATTTGATTAACGATGGCAGCGAATTTTTCTGTTGCTGTGCGATAGATTTCATCGTCCTCATCCCGGCGGCTCACCGGCACATGGGTGGGGATTTCCGTCACGTCCAGACCATAAATTTCGCCAAATTCGGCGGCTTCCGTGGCGGCGGTTCCGGTCATGCCGGCCAATTTTGGGTAAAGCCTGAAATAGTTCTGGAAGGTGACAGACGCGAGCGTCTGATTCTCGGTCTGGATTTCCGCGCCCTCTTTCGCCTCGAGCGCCTGATGCAGACCATCGGAAAAACGCCGGCCTTCCATCATGCGGCCCGTGAATTCATCAATGATGATCACGTCATTATCTTTAACGATATAATCTTTTTCACGGGTGAATAAGGTATGGGCCTTCAGGGCCTGATTGACATGATGAACCACGGCCACATTGCCATAGTCATACATATTTTCGCCCTTGATCAGATCGTGTTTTATCAGAATCTGTTCCAGATGTTCCATGCCCTCTTCGGTCAGGGAGACGGATTTAGCTTTTTCGTCAACCTCATAATCTTCCGGGACAAGTTCGGGAATGAGTTTATTGACGGCGACATATAGCTCCGACTTATCTTCGGTCGGGCCGGAAATCACCAGCGGTGTGCGGGCCTCGTCAATCAAAATACTGTCGACCTCATCCACAATGGCAAAAGCCGGTGGTCTTTGTACCATGGCATCGGGATGAAATTTCATATTGTCGCGCAAATAATCAAAGCCCAGTTCATTATTGGTGGCATAGGTAATATCGGCGGCATAGGCGGCTTGACGGTCCTCATCGGGCATATTGGGAATGATGCAGCCGGTGGTCAGGCCCAGAAAATTGAATATCTGCCCCATCCAGTCCGCATCGCGGCGGGCCAGATAATCATTGACGGTGACAATGTGAACGCCGCCGTCGGGCAGGGCATTGAGATAGCCGGCCAAGGTGGAGACAAGGGTTTTCCCCTCGCCGGTTTTCATTTCGGCAATCTTGCCTTCATTAAGAACAATTCCGCCGATCAGCTGAACATCATAATGGCGTTGCCCGAGGGTACGTTTGGCGGCTTCCCGCACGGCGGCAAACGCCGGGACCAAAAGATTGTTCAACTTAACGCCGTCATTTAGCTGGGCGCGAAATTCCGCTGTTTTTGCCCGAAGATCCTCATCGGACAATTTCTGAAATTCTTCTTCCAGTGCATTGATGGCGGCGATTTGCGGCTGCAGCGATTTGATATAGCGGTCGTTGGCCGTGCCAAAAATCTTTTTGGCAAATTTGCCCATTCCCAACATTTTATTTCCTTAACTCAGGTTGTGAGGCCAGCTTATTATGTCTTCGGGCCCTTATATCCATTTGGCAAAAATCACTTAGAACAGATAAGAGCGTCCATACCGTCTGTCAATGACAGATCATCATATTGCGCCATAAATCATCATATATGTCATTATTTTATCCGATCATGCGGGAAATCATGGACAATATTCCATCGGCGCGTTTATATACGGGAAAGGCCTCTCAAATATTTGGTCAAATATTTGGTCAAAATAACGGATAACCTGAAAAATGACGAAAAGTGATAAAATTTCCCCCCTTGCCCCCGCAGGCTTGCCGGATTTTTTTGATATTGGCGGGGTGATGCTCTCGGCGGCCGCGACCGGGGTGAAATACCGGGGGCGGGATGATCTTCTGTGCGTCTCTTTTCCTTCTGGTGCCGCCGTCGCTGGTGTTTTGACAAGGTCACGTACCGCATCGGCTCCGGTGATATTCTGCCGGAAAAACCTGGCGAGCGGCAAACCAGCCCGCGCTCTGCTGGTCAATGCGGGCAATGCCAATGCTTTTACCGGCAAGGCGGGTGATGCCGCCATGACGTCAACAGTGTGCGCCCTTGCCGCTGAAATCGGTTGCGCGGCTGATGAGGTTTATGTCGCCTCGACCGGGGTGATCGGGGAAGTGCTGGATGATCAGAAAATTAATGCTCATATGGCCCAGATTGTCCGGAATCTTTCCGGCCAAGCCTGGCCCGACGCCGCCAAAGCCATTTTGACCACAGATACCTTTGCCAAGGGCGCGGTAAGGGCGGCGATGATCAACGGCCGTGAGGTCAGGATCAATGGATTTGCCAAAGGGTCCGGCATGATCGCGCCGGATATGGCGACCATGCTGGCCTATGTCTTTACCGATGCGGCTTTGTCTCAGGATATTTTGCAGGGACTGCTCAGCGCAGGGGCCGATAAATCCTTTAATGCCATTACGGTGGATAGTGATACCTCGACATCGGATACGCTGCTTGCCTTTGCCACTGGGGCGGCAGGCGCGGGGCGGGAGATAACAGGTATCCATGATCCGGCTCTTGCGGATTTTCGGGCCGCTTTTGAGGCAACATTATTGGATCTGGCCCATCAGGTGGTGCGCGACGGTGAAGGGGCGACAAAATTTATTGAGATTACAGTTACCGGTGCCGAGGATGACCGGGCCGCCAAAGTCATCGCCATGAGCATCGCCAATTCACCCTTGGTAAAAACCGCCATCGCCGGGGAGGACGCCAACTGGGGCCGGATCGTCATGGCGGTCGGCAAGGCGGGGGAAGCCGCCGATCGGGACAAGCTGGAAATTGTCATCGGCGGGCAAAAGGTCACCGAACAGGGTATGGCGGTAGCGGGATATGACGAAACCGCTTGCGCTATGCATCTGAAGGGCGCAGAGATTGATCTTGCCGTTGATGTGGGCATTGGCCATGGGGCGGCCACGGTTTGGACCTGTGACCTGACCCATGGTTATATCGACATCAACGCGGACTATCGGAGCTGACATGCGTTTTTCAAACCATTACAGGAAAGATGTATGAGTAGGCTTTGCCCCGATGTGCCGGGCCGCCCGGTCGGGCCTGTGAATGTGGTTCTGGTTGCCGCCGTGATTATGATTGATATTGATGGCCGGATTTTACTGGCCCAGCGGCCGGCGGGCAAAAGCATGGCCGGCCTGTGGGAATTTCCGGGCGGCAAGATAGAGCTGGGCGAAACCCCGGAGCGCGCCTTAATCCGGGAATTGAACGAAGAACTTAACATTGACGTGACCGAGGCTTGCCTCGCGCCCTTCGTTTTTGCCTCGCACACATATGATGATTTTCACCTGTTGATGCCGACATTCCTCTGCCGAAGATGGGATGGCATCCTCACCCCCCAGGAAGGCCAAAACCTCACATGGGTAAAAATACAGGATTTAAAAAATTATGATATGCCCCCCGCCGACGAACCCCTCATTGCCATGATCCGCGATTTTTTGTGATTGGCTACTCTCTCCTACTTTTCCCCAAACATCTCGCTTAAATTTATTTTGCCCTGGCCGGGTTTTAGGGGCTGTTGCTGGCTTTTGTGGGGGGACCAGCCCATAAGATAGATGATGTCGAAGGTTGCGGTGATCCGGCCCCGGGGGCCCGCGAATTTGTCTTGGTAGATTTTGGCGCATTCGATCATCAGGCGGCGTGACGTCAAACCTCGATATCTTTTGCTCAGGATGTTACCCTCACCCATGCCTTTTAATTCCTGCATCAGCTTGAAGGCATTTTCATAGGTGACGGTGATTCTGTCTGTCTCGACCACCGGCAGGGCAAAACCGGCCCGCTGCAGCAGACTGCCGCCGTCCCGCACATCCAAAAAGGGCGAGACGCGCGGGCTGGCCCCGCCGCGCAGGGTCATTTCAGCCTCAATCATGCAGCGGCGCAATTCGGTCAGGCTTTCGCCGCCGATAATCGAGCCGAAGAACAGGCCGTCCGGTTTTAAGGCTTGCTTGATCTGGGCAAGACAGCCGGGCAGGTCATTGACCCAATGCAGGCTTAAATTACTGATGACCAAATCCAGAGATTGTTGGCGGAACGGCAAAAGCTCCTCATCTGCCTGTAGCCGGTTACCGCGCGCTTTTTGTAAAAACCCCTGCGATAAATCCTGACTAATGACAAATTTATCCTTCAATAAAGCCGCCATTTCCCCAGTGTGACAGCCGATATCCAGAATAATTTGAAAATCCCGTGTGATATCCAGATATTTATCATGGAGCCGCGCGGCAATCTCCCGCACCAGAAAATCATGGTCGGCGAAATTATTCGCCGCTCTGTCCCGATTGTGCCGCAAAGCCTTGCGGTCAAATATAATTGCCGGATTGTCATCTGATGTCGTTTTTGTCATACTGTCTGTATGGCATTTTTGCAGAACAGGGAAAAGACCCAAATGGGCCAAAGAGCTAAAAGTAATCTTAAACAACATATGACGCGCTGGTCTATTGGGCTGATGGATCAGTTTTTGCCGCCCAGATGCCTGTCTTGCGGCGCGGGCGCGCAGGAGGCCGGGCGTATATGTTCAGATTGCTGGAAAATATTGGACTTTTTACAGGGACCGGCTTGTGGCTGCTGTGGCTTTCCGTTTGATTTTGGCCATTTGGCGGAAGATTTTTTATGCGGCGCCTGTCTGGTAAAAACCCCCTCTTTTGATCGGGCGCGGGCGGCCCTGCGTTATGATGACGGCTCAAAGCGGATGATCATTGCCTTTAAACATTCGGACCGAACGGATTATGCGGATTTTTTTGCCCAGCTGTTGATACAGGCCAACCAAGGCTCAAATCTATCAAATGCCATCGTTATCCCCGTGCCGCTACATAAAAAAAGGCTTGGTGGGCGCCGCTATAATCAGGCCGCGCTCATGGCCGGACGCTTTGCGGAGAAAAAAGCTCTGCCCTATATTCCCGATATGATTTTGCGCCAGAAACATACCCCGCCGCAACAGGGCAACTATGGCCACCGAAAACGTAATCTGGCCGGAGCGTTTCGGGTTAAGGATAAATATAACGGCCGCATCAAGGGCCGCCGGATCGTCCTGATTGATGATGTCTATACCACCGGTGCCACGGCGGGGGCCTGTGCGCGCATTCTCAAACATGCCGGTGCCGAGGCGGTGGAAATATTGACGGTTGCCAGAGTCTGTTAAGCGTCTGTTAGGTGTTTCTGGTGGGTCGACATTGAAATTATGGCCGCGCCGCCCAATATTACAGGTTAAAATATGATAAGTGAGCTGATGAAGATGAAGAAGATAACGGTTTATACCAAAATGCTCTGCCCCTATTGCACGGGTGCGAAAAACCTGTTGGAAGAAAAAGGACAGATATATGAGGAAATTGATGTTGGCCAAATGCCGGAACAACGGGCGGTCATGATCACGCGGGCATCAGGCAATACCACGGTGCCGCAGGTCTTCATCGAGGACTATCATGTGGGGGGCTGCGATGATCTATATGCCCTTGAGCGAGCTGGCAAGCTGGACGCCTTGTTGATATAATGCCGGATATGATCCCGCAAAATAAATTCACCCTGGGTCTGGTTCAGATGTCGTCAAGCAATCTGCGGGCAGAGAATATGGCCGCTGCCGAGGCCTTGATTCGCAGGGCAGCCGCGCAGGGGGCCGAGATGGTGATGACACCGGAAATGACCCCTCTGCTGGAGCTGGACCGGGCGGCCCTGCTTGAAAAAATATATTTTGAGGAAGATGATCCAAGCCTGCCGGTCTTTCAGGCCTTGGCACAGGAGCTGAAAATCTGGCTGATGATCGGCTCCATGGCGGTGAAGGCGCGGGATATGGGCGATAAGATCGCCAACCGCTGTTATGTCATTTCGCCCCAGGGCAGCCTTGCCGCCCGTTATGATAAAATACATATGTTTGATGTGGATCTTCCCGGCGGCGAGAAATATCGGGAATCCCGTTCTTATCAGGCGGGCGATCAGGCGGTTCTGGCAAAAACGCCCTGGGGCCTTATGGGGCTGAGTATTTGTTATGATGTGCGCTTCCCCTATCTCTATAGAAGGCTTGCACAGGCTGGCGCATCTATGTTAACAGTGCCGGCGGCTTTCACACGGGTAACCGGGCAAGCCCATTGGCATGTTCTTTTGCGGGCCCGGGCGATCGAAAATGGGGCTTTTGTCTTTGCCCCGGCGCAAACCGGCAGCCATACTAATGCGCGGGGGGAGGCCAGAGAGACCTTTGGTCATGCGCTAATGGTTGACCCATGGGGTAATATAATAGATGATGCCGGTACGGAAGTTGGCGTCATGATGGCGGAAATAGATCTGACGCTGGTTGAGGCGGCAAGAGCGCGTATAGGATCACTCGGTCATGATCGGTATGTTGAGTTGGATGAATAATAACCAAAAAAATAATGAGTGGGATATATAATATGATCGTTTTTGATTTAAGATGTGAAGATAATCATGTTTTTGAAGCCTGGTTTCAGAACAGCGATGCTTATGATGCACAGGCTCGGCAAGGTCAGGTAGAATGTCCCTTTTGCGGTAATTGCAATGTTACTAAATCGCTTATGTCGCCGAATATTCCTGCCAAGGGGACAGAACAGAACAGCACAACATCGGATAGCATTCAGTTCAGCTCCATGGAAAATGCGATGGTGGCGGCCAGTGCCAATGTGCCGGACGCGATGGCGGCCAGTGCGGAAGACGTGAAACGTGCCCTTGAGCATATGCATACCACCATGAAAAAATACCGGGATCACGTCAAAAAAGAATGCGAATATGTTGGGGAGAATTTTGCCAAAGAAGCGCGGGCCATTCACGATGGAGATGCGGAAATTCGCGGTATTTATGGTGAAGCTACGCTGGAAGAAACCGAAGAGCTTTTAAATGACGGCGTTGATATTCTGCCTGTTCCGGGCCTTGGCAAGCTGGATAGTTGAGCCGCGTTTCATGCAGAATGGACCCGATTGATGGCCGTTGACCCGGATATTTTGGGGGTCATTATCGCCGGGGGCAAGTCCCGCAGGTTTAATCATAATTCTTCTCAGCAGATTGACAAGTTCATGCAGCCTTTTGGCCCGACGACCCTGCTTCGCCATATTATTGACCGGGCGCAAAAGCAGGTCAATCAGCTGATCCTGAACAGTAATGCTGATCCGGCCCGCTTGTTGCCGTACGGTTTAGAGGTCATTGCCGATGATATGCCGGATATTGGCCCCCTAGGCGGCATAGCGACGGCGCTGAAATTTGCCAAAACCAAAGGCTATAGCCATATTGTGACCTTTTCTGGCGACAGTCCGTTTTTTCCTGATGATTATGTCGCCCGGCTGATTAAGGCATCCAAAGATAGTTCAGCCCAAGGTAGTTTACTCCAAGGTAGCCCGGTGCAGAAAGAAGCGGCCAAAATAACCATTGCCCAGTCACACGGCCCACCACAGGGTCAATCCGGCCCACGCGACCATCCGGTGATGGGGCTTTATGACGTGTCGTTGCAGGGGGGTCTTGCGGCTTA